>ERZ1463036.2-NODE-2-length-105407-cov-29.293264_pt1 | contig 105407 bp, 103 predicted proteins | sample MGYA00564485_ERZ1463036 | MGnify/ENA primary metagenome ERZ1463036 (study PRJEB39244, sample SAMEA3635127) | Helicobacter pylori | study: EMG produced TPA metagenomics assembly of PRJEB11511 data set (Assembly of a 5300-year-old Helicobacter pylori... | reverse complement strand
ATAGTAAAAGAACAAATAAAATGTAGTATGCAAGCATTAAAGCTAAAAGATGAAAATTATCTGAAAATATAATAAAAAATGATGATAAAGTAGATAATCTTCAAAAAGTAATTGAAGAATGTATAAAATTTATAGTATGTAAAAGGAACATTACATCCAATTGAAATAAAAAATCTTTTAATTATGGAAGAAAAAATTAAAAATATGATAACATTATATAGCAAAGCATATAGTGAAAGGGATATAGAATTAGCATATTCAATATGCAAGTTATATTATTAAATAGATAATTTACATAAACAAACATTTAAATATACACTATTGTGTATAAAGAATGATGAAAATAGTATAGAAAAGATGGAACAAGATTATTATTTGTAGCTAAATATTTAGAAAGAATAAGTTATCATGTTACAAATATTTATAAATAGATAATTTTTGGTAAAACAGGAGAATATGTAGCTTTAAATATATAAATAAAAACCACACAAAGTATTTAGTGTGGTTTTTAATTGCATAACATTAATTAAATTAATTTTGAATTTATAAAAATTTCCTTTTTGACGAGTTTTGTTGACTAACTACATATATTAATGTAATATAACAAAAGATACACTAGTTTATAAAAAAGGGGAGTGAAAATATGAAAAACTTAATAAAAAGTGTACTTCCTGATAGTATTGCAGAAGAGGTTGGAATAGAGGCAGGCGATTTTCTTATTTCAATTAATAATAAAGAAATAGAAGACATTATTGATTATAGATTTTTAGCTGTTGATGAAGAGTTAACTATACAAATTGAGAAATCTTATGGTGAAGTTTGGGATATAGAAATAGAAAAAGATTATGGTGAAGATATAGGCCTTGAATTTCAAGGTGGTATAATGGATAAAGCAAAAAGTTGCAGTAATAAATGTATTTTTTGCTTTATAGATCAGCTTCCTAAAGGAATGAGAAATACTCTTTATTTTAAAGATGATGATTCAAGATTATCATTTTTACAAGGTAATTTTGTAACATTAACAAATATGAAAGAGGCTGATATAGATAGGATAATTAGATACAAAATAAGTCCTATAAACATATCTGTTCACACAACAAATCCAGAGCTTAGAGTAAAAATGCTTAACAATAGATTTGCAGGACAAATATATGATAGAATGAAAAGGCTTAAAGAAGCAGATATTTATATGCATGCTCAAATTGTATGTGTTCCAGGTATTAATGATGGAGAAGAACTTAAAAGAACTATAAATGATCTTTATAATTTGTACCCACAAGTTAATAATGTGGCAGTTGTGCCAATTGGAATAACAAAATTTAGGGAAAACTTAGCTCATGTAAATACATTTACTGAACAAACTTCAAAAGAAACAATAGAAATGGTTAATGAACTTCAAGAAAAGTTTATGAAAGAAGTATCAGAACCTTTTGTAAGATTATCAGATGAATTTTATTTAGTAGCAAAACAAGATGTTCCAGAGGAAGAATTTTATAATGGTTTTGAACAGTTAGAAGATGGAGTTGGAAGTGTTCGTTATTATAGAGAAGCTATAAAAAGAGATTTGGAATTTTTAGATACAAATAAAAAAGGAAATTATACTGTAGTAACAGGTGCATTAGCTTATGATGAAATAAAAAATGCTATGGATAGTATAATGAAAAAAAATGATAATATAAAAATAAATGTTAAAAAGATAGTTAATAACTTTTTTGGAGAAACTATTACTGTTGCAGGACTTTTAACTGGTACAGATATAATAGAGCAGTTAAAGGATGAAATAGATACACCATATCTTATAATGGCAGATAATATGTTTAGAAGAGGTTATGAATTAGCTCCAGAGGAACTTATAATGTTAGATGACACAACAATCGATATGTTAGAAGATGCTTTAAATGTTAAAGTTTTAGTTTGTGATTACTCAGGAGATGGTTTTATAGATTTAATAAATAATTATAACGAGGAGGAATAGGAATATGGCAAAACCTATTGTTGCAATGGTTGGAAGACCAAATGTAGGAAAGTCTACATTATTTAATAGATTAGCAGGAAAGAGAATATCAATAGTACAAGATACACCAGGGGTTACAAGGGATAGGGTTTATGCAGAAGCAGAATGGCTTAACTATAAATTTACTATGATAGATACAGGTGGTATAGAACCAGAAAGAGATGACATTATAGTAAAACAAATGAGAAGACAAGCAAATATAGCTATAGAAACTGCTGATGTAATAGTATTTATAGTAGATGGTAAAGAAGGCTTAACAGCAGCAGATAGAGAAGTTGCAACTATGCTTAGAAAAAGCAAAAAGCCTGTAGTTTTAGTTGTTAACAAAATAGATTCATTAAAAGAAGAAGATAATGCTTGGGAATTCTATAATTTAGGTATAGGAGATCCTGTAACAATATCAGCAGCTCAAGGTTTAGGACTTGGAGATATGTTAGATGAAGTAGTTAAGCATTTTGATGCTTTAAATACAGAAGAAGAGGAAGATGAATACATAAGAATAGCTATGATTGGTAAACCAAATGTAGGTAAATCATCTCTTATAAATAAGCTTTTAGGAGAAGAAAGAGTTATAGTATCTAATGTTCCAGGAACAACAAGAGATGCTATTGATTCATATTTAGAAACTGATCAAGGTAAATTTATTCTTATAGATACAGCTGGACTTAGAAGAAAAAGTAAAGTAAAAGAAGAAATAGAAAAATATAGTGTTGTAAGAACTTACGCAGCTATCGAAAGAGCAGATGTATGTATATTAATGATAGATGCAGAAGAAGGAATTACAGAACAAGATGAAAAGATTGTAGGATATGCTCATGAATTAAATAAGGCTATAATGGTTGTAGTTAATAAGTGGGATCTTATAGAAAAAGATGATAAAACTCTTGATAAATATAAGAAAGAATTACAAGGAAAACTTAAATTTTTAAGTTATGCACCTTATCTTTTCATATCAGCACTTACAGGACAAAGAACACAAAAAGTTTTAGCAATGGCTAGAATGTGCTACGATAACTATTCAAAAAGAATATCAACAGGTATATTAAATGATGTAATAAGTAAGGCTGTTCTTATGAAAGAACCGCCAATAGTAGGACTTAAAAGAATGAAAATCTACTATGCAACTCAAGTAGCAAGTAGACCACCTAAGTTTATATTCTTTGTTAATGATAAAAATGCAACACATTTTTCATATGAGAGATATTTAGAAAATCAACTTAGACAAAGTTTTGATTTTGAAGGAACTGGTATAGAAGTAGAATATAGAGAAAGGAAAATGTAGTTATGAGTAAAGTAACATTTATTGGCGGCGGGAGTTTTGGTACAGCTTTAGCAATTCAACTTGCCAAAAAAAATAATTGTGTAAATATATTTGATAGAGATATTGAAGTTTGTAATGATATTAATATAAGAAAAAGAAATAGTAAATATTTAAAAGAACTTGAAATTCCAGAAAATATAAAGGCATATAATAATTTAGATAAGGCAATACATGATGCAGAATATATAGTTTTAGCTGTTCCATCGCACGTTATAAGAGATGTTACTAGATTATTAAAAGGTAAGATAAGTGAAGATACTATAATAATTTCTATTGCAAAGGGAATTGAACAAGGTACAAATAAAAGATTATCAGAAGTTATAAGTGAGGAAATTCCAAAAAATCCAGTAGTTATTTTATCAGGACCAAGTCACGCTGAAGAAGTTGCTATCGAAATTCCAACAACTTTAGTTTCTACATCAACTAACATGAAATATGCAGAAAAAGTTCAAGAGTTATTTATGACACCAAATCTTAGAATATATACAAATGAAGATATAATAGGTGTTGAAATTGGAGGTGCAGTAAAAAATATTATTGCACTTGCAGCTGGTGTTGGTGATGGAGTTGGATATGGAGATAATACAAAGGCAGCACTTATGACAAGAGGAATGAAAGAGATTTCAAGAGTTGGAATAGCACTTGGCGGTAAGGAAGAAACATTTTTTGGACTTACAGGAATGGGAGATTTAATAGTTACATGTACATCAATGCATTCAAGAAATAGAAAAGCTGGAATTTTAATAGGTAAAGGATTTTCATTAGATGATGCTTTAAAAGAAGTAGGAATGATAGTTGAAGGTGTAAAAGCATGTAAGGCATTCCATGAATTAAATAGCAAAATAGGAGTTAGTATGCCTATAACAGATGGACTTTATGATGTATTATTTAATGAAAAGTGTCCAAAAGAAGTTGTAAGAGAATTAATGCTTAGAGAAAAAAAGAATGAAACCCATTAAAAAGCAACCTTTTTAGGTTGCTTTTTTATTTATAAAATTATAAGAAAAATATTTTATAAAATAGTATATAAATTTTAAATTTAGAATATATATATACTGTTACAGATAGTTAGGAGGGGATTTCTTGGACAACTTTAAAATTTATAAAGATATATCAGAAAGAACCCAAGGAGACATATATGTAGGAGTTGTTGGACCAGTTAGAACTGGTAAGTCAACTTTTATAAAAAAGTTTATGGATCTTATGGTAATACCAAAGATAGAAAATGAATTTAAAAAAGAAAGAGCTAAAGATGAATTGCCACAAAGTGGATCAGGAAAAATGATACACACTACTGAACCAAAATTTGTACCTAATGAGGCTATTGAAATAAGTCTTGATGAGGAGATAAAATTCAAAGTTAGAATGGTAGATTGTGTAGGTTATATAGTAAAAGAAGCTTTAGGTTATATTGAGGGCGAAAACTTAAAGATGGTAAATACCCCTTGGTATGATTATGAAATTCCATTTGAAGATGCAGCTGAAATTGGAACAAGAAAAGTTATAACAGATCATTCAACTATAGGATTAGTTATAACAACAGATGGAAGTATAACTGGTCTTAATAGAGAAGATTATATTGAGGCAGAAGAAAGAGTTATATATGAATTAAAGGCAATTAATAAGCCATTTGTAGTAGTACTTAACAGCTCAAGAGGAGAGTCTAAAGAAACAGAAGAAATTAGAAAAGAAATGGAAGAAAAATATGATGTAGAAGTTCAAATTATGGATATTGCTAACATGAATGAAGAAGATGTAGAAAAATTATTTAAAAATGTATTAAAAGAGTTTCCAGTAAAAGAAGTAAATATTGATATGCCAGAATGGCTTGAAAATTTAGAGCCTGAACATTGGCTTAAAAAAGATTTCTTTAACATAATAAGAAGTATGAGCAAAAACATATCAAAAATAAGAGATATAAAAATGTCTCTTGAAACTTTATGTGATGAAGAATTTTTAGGAGAAACTTTAGTAAAAGAAATAGATTTAGGTGTTGGAACAGCAAATGTTTCAATGAAACCTAAAGAAGGGATTTTCTATAAAGTTTTAAGTGAAGTGTGCGAATTAGATGTGTCATCAGAAAATGATTTATTATCAATAATAAAAGAATTAAATGTGGCAAAAAAAGAATATGATAAAGTAAAAGATGCATTAAAAGATGTTAATGAGACAGGTTATGGACTTGTTGCACCTCAACTTAAAGAAATGAAATTTGAAGAGCCAGAAATAGTTAAACATGGTTCACAATATGGAGTTAAATTAAAAGCTAGTGCACCTTCATTACATTTTATTAAGGCTGATATTCAAACAGAAATTAGTCCTATAATGGGATCAGAAAAAGAATCTGAGGATTTAGTAAAATCTTTATTAGAGCAGTTTGAAAATGATCCAGCAACATTGTGGCAAAGTAATATGTTTGGAAAATCATTAGAAGTATTAGTTAAAGAGGGGCTTCAAAACAAACTATATAAAATGCCTGAAGATGTTCAAGTGAAAATTCAAAAAACCCTTCAAAAAATAATAAATGAAGGCAATGGAGGATTAATCTGTATAATCCTATAAAAATATACGGTTAGTATAAAAATTTGAATACTAACCGTTTGATTATATTATCATATTAAATTAAATTGGAATAATATATATTGAGATATTTAATATAATAAAAAGGCATGGTGAGGTAACATGATTGAAAAATATAAAACTTATAAAAAGGTTGGCTCTATAAAGAAAGAAATTGCACAAGGCATAGGGTTTGAGTTTTATGGAAATGTCTATGCTTCACCAGGTGTATTAAAACACATAAAAAAGAAACACGGAAAGCAACTTACTAGAAATATAAAAGATAATTTAACGATAATTATTGAAAGAATAATAAGTAATCCAGATTTTATTGGAATGAATAAGAAAAGAAAAGAATCGGGAGCTTTAGAATTAGTAAAAAAAATAGATGCTTATATTATGCTTATATTAGAAGTCGATTTAGATAATAATTATATTTATGTTTCTAGCATGTATCCTGTAACAAAAAGTAAAATGAGAAATAAAATATATAGTGGAAAGCTTAAAGTTGCAGTATAAATTAAATAGTAATACCTACTTGAAAAATATTTAAATAAATATGTATAATAATATTGATAAAGTTTTTGAGGTGAGAAAAGGCTCCTCATGCGCTAATTTTATTTAGTAAACAGAGATGTAGGATAAATGCCGACCTACCAAAAACTTATTAAAACTTTTGGTTTAATCCAAAAGTTCTTTTTATTACAAAAGAAAGTTGGAGGTATTACTATGAAAAAAGTAGCTGTTATTTTTAATGGTGGAACAATTTCGATGAAAGTTGATGATAGAATAAAGGCAGCAGTGCCAAGTCTTAGCGGAGAAGAGATTATGTCTATGGTAACTGGTATAGAAGGTTATGCTGAAGTTATAAATTATAATTTTTCTTCTTTACCATCTCCTCATGTAACTCCGAAACTTATGCTTGAATTATCACATTTTGTTCAGGAGTTAGTAGATAGAGAAGATATTGCAGGTGTAGTCATAACTCATGGAACTGATACATTAGAAGAAACTGCATATTTTTTAGATTTAGTAGTTAAAACTAAGAAGCCTGTAGTAGTTACTGGGGCTATGAGAAGCAGTTCAGAACTTGGTTATGATGGACCATTTAATTTAGCTACTTCAATATGTACAGCTACGGCTGAAGAATCCATAGAAAGAGGAGTAATTGTATGTTTTAATGGTGAATTAAATGATGCTAGAGAGGTTACAAAAGCAAATTCTATGGCTTTAAATGCTTTTAGAACTCCTAATTTTGGACCTGTTGGAATTGTAGATAATAATAAAGTAATTTTTTATAGAAAGGGTAAGAAGGGAGAGAAATTAAATCCCAAAAAAATGGACAAGGATGTAGCGCTTATAAAATGTGTTGCAGGAATGGATTCTTCTTATTTAGATTTTGCAATAGAAAAAGGTTTTAAAGGAATAGTTATAGAAGGTATGGGAAGAGGAAATATACCTCCAGAAATGGTTGATGGAGTTAAGAGAGCTATAGAAAGTAATATCCCTGTTGTTCTTGTGTCTAGATGTTTTGAAGGGAGAGTTTTTGAAAGCTATGGATATGAAGGTGGTGGAAAGCATCTTATGAATTTAGGGGTAATATTTGGAGATAATATGCCAGGACAAAAAGCTAGAATAAAATTATTAGTAGCTATAAACTCTGATAAAAATCAAGATGAAATAAGAGATTTATTTGAACAAGGCTTATATGAGCACGAGCAAATTTAAAAAAAGTTATTAACGATTATTAATTAAATTTATAAAAAATAGTTCGAAAATTTATGGATATTATAGTTAAAAACCATTTACTATGTTCATTGAAATAAGTAAAATTCATATTGTAAATATTAACTCATATATGATGAAAATATGGTTCATCGTTTCTACAAGATACCTTAAATATCTATCTATGGGGAATTTGTTTTAATTAATAATTAAAATAAAACTGTTATGAGGTATCTTTATTAAAAATCATAACAGTTTTTTTATTTGTGGGGGGATAAAATTGAAAAAAGAGAAAAAGTTTTTTGAAATCTTAGAGAACAAAAATGTTGACTTTAAGAGAGAAATTATAGCTGGATTTACAACATTTTTAACTATGGCTTATATAATAGCTGTTAATCCTAATATTTTAAGTGCAACAGGTATGGATCAAGGTGCACTTGTAACAGCTACTTGTTTAGCAGCAGCTTTTTCAACTATACTCATGGGAGTTTTTGCAAATCTTCCATTTGCTTTAGCATCAGGTATGGGACTTAATGCATATTTTGCATTTTCTGTTGTTATTGGTAAAGGGATATCATGGGAAATTGCATTAACGGCAGTTTTTGTAGAAGGTATAATATTTATTTTAATGTCACTTTTTGAGATTCGTGAAGCTGTAGTTAATGCCATACCTATGAATATGAAGTATGCAGTTACTGCTGGTATAGGTTTATTTATAGCCTTTATAGGACTTACAGGTAGCAATATTGTAGTAGCTAATAAAGATACTTTTTTAGCTTTAGGAGATTTTAATAATCCAACAGTATTAATTGCATTAATTGGAGTTATGGTAATAGCTATATTAGATAAAAAAGGTGTTAAAGGATCCATATTATATGGTATATTAATATCAACAATTATTGCTTGGGGGTATGCTTTATTTAATAGAGAATATGCTGCAAGTCTTGGGGTATTTCTTCCTAATGGATTAATAAAATTTGAAAGTATAGCACCTGTTGCTAGTAAATTGGATTTTGGATATATTATGAATCCGAATAATATAGGGACTTTTATAACTATAGTTTGTACATTCTTATTTGTAGATTTTTTTGATACTATAGGTACATTGGTTGGTGTATCATCAAGAGCTGGAATGCTTGATGAAAAAGGAAATATTCCTAATGCAGGAAAAGCACTTATGGTTGATGCTATAGGAACAACTGCTGGTGCAGTTATGGGAGTATCAACAGTTACAACTTTTGTTGAGAGTTCTACTGGTGTTTTAGCAGGAGGAAGGACAGGGTGGACATCTGTAACAACAGGATTATTATTTTTAGTTTCTATGTTTTTTTCACCTATATTTATAGCGATACCTTCTTGTGCAACAGCACCTGCATTAATGTATGTTGGTTATTTAATGCTTGGAGCATGCAAAAATATTGAATTCGAAGAAATTACAGAAGGGTTTCCTGCATTTATAACAATTATAGCTATGCCATTAACTTATAGCATAGGTGATGGATTAACTTTAGGAGTATTATCTTACGTATTTATAAATGTTTTATATAATGTATTTTTTATAAAAGATAAAAAGAATAAGAAAAAAGTATCAATTGTAATGATTGCTTTAGCTGTTATATTCTTATTTAAATTATTCTTTTTATAAATTTAAAATAATATTTTAAATTTTAGGCTGATAGTATTTTGCTATCAGTTTTTTTGGTGAAAAGAATTATAAAAAATATAAATGTTAATATTTTGTAAACAAAGTATTGACTTTAATATTATACTAAAATAATATGTATTTATGCTAATTGAAATATTATTAGTAATGAGGAGGCTTAGAAATGGTTAAGAGTATGACAAGCTTCGGAAGAGCAAGAAGCGAAGAAGGATTAGAGAGAATATTTTCAATAGAAATGAAAAGTGTAAATCATAGATATTTAGATATGAACATAAGAATGCCAAAGTCAATATTTCCACTTGAAGAAAGAATTCGTAAAATTATAAGTGGAAGATTAAATAGGGGGAAAGTTGATGTTTATATAAACATTAAAAATTTTCACAAAGGTGATTCTGTTGCAGAACTTAACGAAGCACTTGCTAAAAGTTACTTTGAATGTTTACAAAAACTTTCAGATGAATTAGGAATAGTAAATGATATAACTACTACAAAAATAGCTAGATTTCCTGACGTTATTTCAATAGTTGAAAAAGAAGAAAATATTGAAGAAATATTTAATGAAATAAAATCTCTTATTGAATCATCATTAGATAAAATGGTTGATATGAGAATAAGAGAAGGAGAAAAATTAAAAGAGGATATATTAGATAAGCTTCTTGTTATAGAAAACTTTGTTGATTCTATAGAAAAAATTGCAGATTTAATTCCAATTGAATATAAGTCAAGATTAGAAGAAAGAATAAAAGAATTGACTTCAGGAGTTGAAATAGATAAAAATAGAATAGCTTTAGAAATTGCTATTTTTGCAGATAAAGCTACAGTTGATGAAGAAATCATAAGGCTTAGAAGTCATATAGAACAAATGAGAAATACATTAGAATTAGATGAACCAATAGGAAGAAAGCTAGATTTTATAGTTCAAGAAATGAATAGAGAGGCAAATACAATTGCTTCAAAATCAAATGATATGAAAATGACAAATATAGTCATTGATATAAAAAATCTAATTGAAAAAATTAGAGAACAAGTGCAAAATATAGAATAATTAGGAGGAAGTACATGGGTATAAAATTAATTAATATTGGTTTTGGAAATATAGTATCAGCTAATAGACTAGTTGCTATTGTAAGTCCAGAGTCTGCACCAATAAAAAGAATAATCCAGGAAGCTAGAGATAGAGGAATGCTTATTGACGCAACTTATGGAAGAAGAACAAGAGCTGTAATTATTACAGATAGTGATCATGTTATTTTATCAGCTGTTCAACCTGAAACAGTAGCTCATAGATTATCAAATAAGGATGATCATGAAGATGAGGTAGATGAATAATGAGCAAAAAAGGTGTATTATTAGTAATATCAGGTCCTTCTGGAGCTGGTAAAGGAACAATTTGCAAAGCGTTATTAGAAAAGCATAAAGAAATATATTTATCAGTTTCTGCAACTACAAGAGAACCTAGAAATGGAGAAGTAGAAGGAGTTAACTATTTCTTCTTAAAAAAAGAAGATTTTCTTCAAAAGGTTGAAGAAGGAGATTTCTTAGAACATGCTGAAGTTTATGGAAATTATTATGGAACGCCAAAATCAAGTGTTCAAAAAATGATAGATGAAGGTAGAGATGTAATTCTAGAAATAGATATACAAGGAGCTCTTAAAGTAAAAGAAAACTGTGAAGAAGGAATTTTTATATTCATATTACCACCATCAATGGAGGAATTAAAACAAAGAATAATAAAAAGAGGCAGTGAAACACCTGAATCATTAATGAGAAGATTTAAATCAGCGTATAAAGAAATAAATTATATTTCAAAATATAATTATGCTGTAGTAAATGATGAAGTTGATACAGCAGTATCAAAAATAGAAGCAATAATAGCTGCAGAAAAATGTAGAGTAGATAGAATGAAAAATAAGATATTAGATTCTAAGGAGGGTATTATACATGAACAACTCTATGATTAATCCATCAATAGTAGACTTATTAAATAAGGTAGAGGATAGATATTCACTAGTTATAGTAACTTCAAAAAGAGCTAGACAAATAATAGCTGGAAGTAATCCACTAGTAGAAATAGATTCACAAAAACCTTTAACAATAGCTATAAATGAAGTGAACGAAGGAAAAGTAACTTACGAAGCTTCAGAAGGAAAGTAATTAGATGTATAAGGATAAATGTGTTGTATTAGGAGTATGCGGAGGAATAGCAGTTTACAAAGCATTAGATGTTGTAAGTTCGCTTCGAAAAAAAGGAATTGAAGTAAGAGTTGTTATGACAGAGTCAGCAACTAAGTTTGTAACACCTCTCACTTTCCAATCAATAAGTCAAAATATGGTTATAACTGATATGTTTGCAGAACCAAAAGCATGGGAAATTCAACATATAAGTTTAGCGCAAAAAGCTGATGTTATGCTTATTGCTCCAGCTACAGCTAATATAATAGGTAAAGTTGCAAATGGTATAGCAGATGATATGCTTTCTACAACTATAATGGCAACTAAAGCTAAGGTTATATTTGCACCTGCGATGAATACAAATATGTATGAAAATCCTATAGTTCAATCAAATATTAAAAAGCTTAAAAGTTTAGGATATGAATTTATTGAGCCAGATTCAGGAAGACTTGCTTGTGGAGATGTTGGAAAAGGAAAACTTCCAAAACCTGATGTTATTTTTAAAAATGTTCTTACAGCATTACATCCGGTAAAGGATTTGCAAGATAAGAAGGTATTAGTAACAGCAGGCCCTACTAGAGCTAACATAGATCCTGTAAGATTTATAACTAATAAGTCAACAGGGAAAATGGGTTATGCAATAGCAGAGGAAGCAAGAGATAGAGGTGCGGTTGTTACACTTGTTACAGGAGCTAAAGGAATTGAAAGACCACATGGCATTAATGTTATAGAAGTAGAAACAAATTCTCAAATGAGAGAAGCTGTTATGAGTAACTTTGATGATTCTGATATAGTTGTAAAGTCAGCTGCTGTTGCAGATTATAAGCCAAAAGAATATAGTTTTGAAAAAATAAAAAAAGGCGAAGGAAATTTAAACATTGAACTTGTAAGAGATAATGATATATTAAAGGAACTTGGCGATAAAAAAGATAAACAAATTTTAGTTGGTTTTGCAGCTGAAAGTAGTAATTTGATAGATAATGCAAAAGGTAAATTAAAGAGAAAAAATCTAGACTATATTGTAGCTAATGATATTACACAAGCAGATACTGGATTTGGTAGTGATAATAATAAAGTATTTGTAATATCAAAAGAAGGTTCTGTTTTAGAATTAGATACAATGAGTAAAAGAGATGTTGCAAGTAATTTATTTGATGCTATTTGTAGAAAGCGCTAAATTGCGCTTTCTTCTGCTATATTGACAAATTTTAAGAAAGGGTGGATTTTATAAATGGAACTATATGCCGAAGTAATTGTAAATAGTGAAGCTGTAGAAATAGATAAGCCATTTACGTATAAAGTAAAAAAAGATTTTAATGATTTAATTAGCATCGGTCATAGAGTAAAGGTTCCGTTTGGAGTTTCTAATAAACTTATAGAAGGATTTGTAATTGCTCTTTCTACAGAGTTTAATGATAAATATAAAGTAAAAGAAATTAGCAAAATATGCGATGATGAGCCTATATTAACAAGAGAAGATTTATTAATGATAGAGTTTTTAAGAAGTAAAACATTGTGTAAATACATAGATGCAATAAGATTATTAATTCCAAAAGGAATTATAAAAGGAATTAAAAAGAAGAAGAAAAATGTTATAAAATTTAATAATGAATTAGATGATAATTTTAAAAAAAAAGAAAATTATTTAAATCTTATAAATTTTATAAAGGAAAATGATTGTATTTATACAAAATCAGAACTTAATAAAAATTTAAAATTCTCTATATATACTATAAATAAAGCTATTGAAAAAGGATTTTTATCCTTAGAGGAACAGGTTGTATATAGGTATAATAGAAGAATTTATAAAGATAATGATATTAAAAATTTAACAGCTGAACAAATTGAAGCTATATCCAAAATTAAAAATTCTAACAATAAAGGCTTTCTTTTAAAAGGGGTAACAGGCTCAGGAAAAACAGAAGTATATATGAAGTTAGTTGAACATACTTTAAATGAAGGAAAAGGTGCTATAGTACTTGTTCCAGAAATAGCTCTTACACCTCAGATGATAGAAAGATTTAAGGGACGTTTTGGGGAAGATGTTGCTTTATTTCACAGTAAACTTTCTGATGGAGAAAGATTTGATGAATGGTATAGAGTAAAAACAGGAAAGTGTAGACTTGTAGTGGGAGCTAGAAGTGCAGTGTTTTTGCCTGTTAATAATCTTGGAATGATAATAGTTGATGAAGAACATGAAGGCACTTATAAATCAGATTATAATCCTAAATATAATACTAAAGATGTTGTTGAATTTTTAAGTTTTACAAAAGATTGTAAGTATGTTCTAGGTTCTGCAACACCATCAGTTGAAAGTTTTGCAGATGCTATGGTTTCAAAGATTGAACTTGTAACATTAAATAATAGAATAGATAATAAACCCCTTCCAGATATAGAAATGGTTGATATGAGGGAAGAGCTTAGAGTAAAAAATTTATCTATGTTTTCAAGAAAGTTATACAAAGAAATAAAAGAAGCTTTAGAAAGAAAAGAGCAAATAATTTTATTTTTAAATAGAAGGGGATTTTCAACATTTGTTTCTTGTAGAAGTTGTGGTTATGTTTTTAAATGTCATAAATGTGACATATCTATGACGTATCATAAAAATGGATATTTAATATGTCACTATTGTGGTAAAACAGAAAAGCAAATTCATGTGTGTCCAAAATGCAAGAGCAAGTATGTAAAGTTTTTTGGTGCTGGAACTGAAAAGGTAGAAAGTGAAGTAAAAAAATATTTTAAAGATGCTAAAGTATTAAGAATGGATAAAGATACAACAAGAAATAAAGGGTCTCATGAAAAAATATATAATTCTTTTAAAAATAAAGAATCAGATATTTTAATTGGGACACAAATGATTGGAAAAGGCTTAGACTTTAAAGATGTAACAGTAGTAGGGATTTTAGCAGCTGACATGTCTTTAAATATACCAGATTATAGATCATCAGAAAAAACTTTTCAAATTATAACTCAAGTTGCAGGTAGAGCAGGTAGAGGAGACAAAAAAGGTAAAGTAATTATTCAAACGTATGATCCTGGAAATCCAAGTTTAAATTATGCAATTAACAATGATTATATTGGAATGTTTAAAGATGAGATTAGTTTAAGACAACAAATGGGGTATCCTCCTTTTGAAAAAATAATTTTAATAAGAGGTATATCTAAAGATGAAAAATCTCTAGAATGTTTTATGAAGGATATAACTAAAAAAATTAGAAGTTTATCAGAGGATAATGTAACTATTTTAGGGCCTACAAAATGTATAGTATCAAAAATAAAAGATAAATTTAGATGGCAAGTTATGATAAAAGGTAAATTTTCAGATGATTATTCTAAAAAAATTAGAGACATACTTTATGAAATGAATAAGAGTGTATATAATGAAATAAGAATAAATATTGATATTAATCCAAACAATTTTTTATAAACTAGGAGGAATTTTTTATGGCAATTAGAAATATAAGAAAAAATGGTGATGATGTATTAAGAAAGAAAAGTAAAGTTGTAGAAAAGATAGATAATAGAACTTTAACTTTAATTGAAGACATGATAGATACTATGTATGAAGCTGATGGAGTAGGACTTGCAGCACCTCAAGTTGGAATACTTAAGAGATTATTTGTTATAGATGTATACGACGGAGAAGGACCAAGAGTATTTATAAATCCAGAAATATTAGAAACAAGTGGAAGCCAAGTTGGTGAAGAAGGTTGTTTAAGTGTTCCAGGTGTATCAGAAGAAGTGGATAGACCAAACTTTGTTAAAGTTAAAGCTTTAAATGAAAAAGGTGAAGAATTTATATTAGAGGCAGAGGAATTACTTGCAAGAGCTGTTTTACATGAAAATGATCACCTAGATGGTATTTTATTTATAGATAAAGTTAAATAAGAAAAATAAAAAAGGAGGAATAGTTTTGAAGATAGTATTTATGGGAACACCAGATTTTGCTGTTCCATCTTTAAAAGCTTTAATAAACAAATATGGGGTTTGTGCTGTATTTACTCAACCAGATAGACCAAAAGGAAGAGGAAAAAAATTAGCGTTTTCACCTGTTAAAGAAGAAGCATTAAAACATAATATAAAAATTTATCAACCTGAGAAGCTTAAGGATGAAAAAGAAATGATTCAAGAGCTTAAAGATATGGAGCCGGATTTTATAATAGTTGTAGCATTTGGTCAAATTCTTACAAAAGAAGTATTAGACATACCAAAATACGGATGCATTAATTTACATGGATCAATACTTCCGATGTATAGAGGAGCTGCACCTATAAACTGGGCTATTATGATGGGAGAAAAAGTTTCAGGAAATACAACTATGCTTATGGATGTAGGATTAGACACTGGTGATATGCTTTTAAAAGATGAAGTTGAAATTACAGATAATATGACAGCAGGAGAACTTTATGACATATTAAAGGATAGAGGTGGAAATCTTTTAATAGAGACAATAGAAGGAATACTTAATAACACCATAAAGCCTGAAAAACAATCAGATGAAACTTTCTATGCAAAAATGTTAAATAAAAAATTAGCTCAAATAGACTGGAATAAAAGTGCATTAGAAATTCATAATATGATTAGAGGGTTAAATCCTTGGCCTATTGCACATACTTTATATGAAGGAAGTACTATGAAAATATTTGAAAGTGAAGTTTTAAATAAAAATAGTACTTTGGAAAATGGAAGAATAATAAATGTTTCTAAAAAGGGAATAGAAATTTCAACAGGGGATGGTGTTCTTTTAATTAAAAAGGTTCAATTCCCAAATTCAAAGCCTTTAATGGTAGAGCAATATATAAATGGTCATGATGTTAAAGATGGGATTATATTAGGAAAATAGGAGGTATAAATATGTATTATCCATTTTATTTTGATAGAACTATGCTTATATTAGTACCAGCACTTTTGGTTAGTATATGGGCACAAAGTAAAATTAGCTCAACTTACAATAAGTACAAAAAGGTAAGAACTATGAATGGATATACAGGTGAGCAGGTTGCGAGAATGATGCTAAATGAAGCGGGATTATCTTATGTAAATATAGAGGTTGTTAATGCAAATCTTGGAGATCATTATGATCCAAGTAGTAAAGTTTTAAGGTTATCACCTGATGTTTATAGTGGAACTTCAATTGCTTCAGCTGGAATAGCAGCACATGAAGTTGGTCACGCTATACAGGATAAAGAAGGATATAAACCTCTTATATTAAGAAATTCAATAGTTCCTGTTGTAAATTTTAGCTCAAGTATTTCTTGGATATTATTTGTTGTAGGTTTACTTATGGGAAATCATACTTTTGTTAATTTAGGAATTGTATTGTTTTCTGCTGTAGTAATATTTCAATTAATTACATTACCAGTAGAATTTAATGCATCTAATAGAGCGATAAATGTATTAAGCAATAGAGGAATACTTTATGGGGATGAGGTAAATGGAGCGAAAAAAGTTTTAGGAGCAGCAGCTATGACATACATTGCTTCAGCTCTTATGGCTATAGCTCAATTATTAAGATTAATTGCTATAAGCAATAGAGATCAATAAAAACTTAGAGAAGAGGTATTTTATGAACAGTAGAAGCATAGCTTTAAAAATACTAGATAGAGTATTAAATGAAGGTGCTTATTCAAATTTAGTATTATCAAGTGAATTAAATAATTCAGATTTAAATGATAAAGATAAAGGTTTGGTAACAGAAATTGTATACGGAACAATAAGAAGAAAAAATTCACTAGATATGCTTATATCTACTTTTGTTAAAGATATAAGTATAATGGATAAAAGAGTCTTAAACATATTAAGAATAGCAATATATCAATTAAAGTATTTAGATAAAGTTCCAAGTTATGCAGCATGTAATGAAGCTGTAGAACAAGCAAAAAAAATATCAGATAGATGGGGAAAACTTGTAAATGGTGTTTTAAGAACTTATGGTAAAAAAGGTGAATCAGGATTAAAATTCAACAATAAAATAACTGAATTAGAATATAAATATTCTTTTGAACCATGGCTTATAAGACTTTTTATTAAGCAATATGGAGAAAAAGATGCAATAAAAATACTTGATTCACTAAACTTTACACCAAAAGTAACTGTTAGAGTAAATTCTTTAAAATCAGATTATGATAGTGTGTTTGAAGAACTAGAAGAAAACGGATATAATATAGAAGAAGGATACATTTGTCCTGAGGCTATTTCTATAAAAGGTGGAAAAAATATTGAAGGCAATAAGCTTTTTAATGAAGGAAAAATAACAGTTCAAGATGAAAGTGCAATGTTAGTTGCCCCACTTTTAGATTTAAATAGTGGTGATATAGTACTAGACCTTTGTAGTGCACCTGGTGGAAAAACTACTCATATTGCAGAACTTCTTGAAAATACAGGAGAGGTATTAGCTTTTGATTTACATAAAAACAAGTTAGGTTTAATAGAGGAAAATTGTAAAAGACTTGGTATAAATAATGTTAAATTAGAAGAAATGGATGCTACAGAATTAAATGTTAAGCTTATAGGCGTTGGAGACAAAATTCTTATAGATGTTCCTTGTTCAGGACTTGGTATAATAAAAAGAAAACCTGAAATTAAATGGAATAAAAATCGTAATGAATTAAAAGAAATAGTAAGAATTCAAAGAGATATTATGGAAAATGCTTGGCAATATCTTAAAAATGGTGGAACTTTAGTGTACTCAACATGTACTCTAAATAAAGCTGAAAATGAAGAAAATATTGAATGGTTTTTAAATAAACATAAAGATTGTACATTAGAAAATATATTTGTAGGAAATGGTGAAAATATAAAATATACTAATGGAATGGTAACAATTATTCCAAATGAATATATGGATGGATTCTTTATGGCTAAGCTTAAGAAAAGTTAATAGGAGAATTAATTATGGAAAATTTATTAGATTTTACACCAAAGGAATTTTCAAATTGGCTTAAAGAAAATGGTGAAAGTGCTTTTAGAGCAAAACAAGTATTTTCTTGGATTTATAAAGATGTGTGGAATTTTGATGACATGAGAAATATTCCAAAAACATTAAAAGAAAAGCTTAATGAAAAATTTGAAATATTAATTCCTAAAGTAGTAAGAGCTCAAGAGTCTTTAGATAAAAGCACTATGAAAATATTATTAGCTCTTAAGGACGGGAATTTAATAGAATGTGTTATTATGAAGTATAAGCATGGAAATACAATCTGTATTTCAACTCAGGTAGGATGCAGAATGGGATGTAAGTTTTGTGCTTCTACAATAGATGGAAGAGTTAGAAATTTAACATCTGGAGAGATACTTGCTGAGATTATGGTGGCACAAAAACTTTTAGGTGAAAGAATATCAAACATTGTTTTAATGGGAAGTGGAGAGCCACTTGACAATTATGATAATGTAATAAAATTTTTAAAAGAAGTAAATTCAGAAGATGGATTTAATATAGGTCAAAGACACATAACTTTATCAACATGTGGAATAGTTCCTAAAATATATGAATTAGCTGATGAAGGAATGACTATCACTCTTGCAATTTCATTACATGCATTTAATGATGAAAAAAGAAAAGAAATAATGCCTATAGCTAATAAATATACAATAAAAGAAATTCTAGATGCTTGTAAATATTATATTGATAAAACAAACAGAAGAGTAACTTTTGAATATGCCTTAGTTAAAGGAGTAAATGATGGAGCAGAAGATGCAAAAGCATTAGCACAATTGTTAAGAGGAATTTTGTGTCATGTAAACTTAATACCAGTAAATGAAGTAAAGGAAAATTCCTTTAAAAGATCATCAAACAAAGCAGTAGAAAATTTTGCAAATATTCTTAAAGATAGAGGTATAGAAGCTACAGTTAGAAGAGAAATGGGAAGCGATATTGATGCAGCTTGTGGTCAGTTAAGAAGAAGTTATTTAGAATCCCAAAATTAAGGGGGAGTTAATATGGTAGGATATAAAAGTGATGTTGGAGTAAAAAGAAAATTTAATGAAGATAGTGTAGGTCATTTTGAGTGTGATTCATATGGTATATATATAGTTGCTGATGGAATGGGTGGACACAATGCTGGTGAGGTTGCTAGTGAAATGGCAGTATCTAATGTTATAGAATTTGTAAAAAATAATATAAATTCACTTGGTGAGTGTGTTCTTGAAGATGCAATAGAAAATGTAAATAAAAAAATATATGAATATTCAGTTAGTAATCTTAAACTTAGTGGAATGGGAACAACTATAACAGCTTGTTTAGTATATGATGGTAAAATAGTTATAGCTAATGTTGGAGATAGTTCATGTTTTGGAATTAATAGTAGTGGTTTATTTAAATTAACAAAAGATCACTCTTTAGTACAACAACTTATAGATTCTGGTAGTATATCAGAAGAAGAGGCAATTAATCATCCGAATAAAAATATAATAACTAGAGCGGTTGGAACTCATGAAGATGTTGAAGTTGATATTTTTAAGTTTGATATTGATGAATATGATAAATATTTAATGTGCTCAGATGGACTTACAAATGAAGTACCAATAGAAAGAATAACTGAAATTATACAAAAAGAAGATGATAATGAACTTGCTTGTTATGAGTTAGTAAACGAAGCTAACAAAAATGGTGGGAGAGATAATATTACAGTTATGTTATTTGGAGGAGAGAGCGTATGAATGGTGAAGTATTAGGGGATAGATATGAACTCCTTGAAAAAGTAGGAGAAGGTGGTATGGCTCTTGTCTATAAAGCTAGATGTAATAAGCTAAATAGATATGTTGCTGTAAAAATATTAAAAAGTGAGTATTCAGATAATAATGAAATAGTAAGTAAGTTTAAAAGAGAAGCAACTGCAATTGCTAAATTATCTCATAATAATATAGTTAATGTATTAGATGTAGGAACACAAGATGATATAAACTATATAGTTATGGAATATGTAGATGGAAAAACTTTAAAAGAAGTTGTAGAAGAATTTGGAATGATAAGTTGTGAAACAGCTTTAACTATTGCTATTCAAATTGCTAAAGCTTTAGAGTGTGCGCATAAAAATGGTATAATACACAGAGATATTAAACCACAAAATATATTAGTTACAAGTGATGGATTAGTTAAGGTAACTGATTTTGGAATTGCAAAGATAGCTGATTCTGCAACACTTACAAATACAAGTACTATACTTGGATCCGCTCATTACTTTTCACCAGAACAAGCAAAAGGTGGATTTATTGATAATAAAACAGATATATATTCACTTGGAGTAGTTATGTATGAAATGCTAACAGGAAAACTTCCTTTTGAAGGAGATTCACCTGTAACAATAGCTTTAAAGCATATTCAAGAAGATCCAGTTCCACCAAAAGAATTAAATCCTAAAATTCCAGAAAGTCTTAATAAGGTTGTTTTAAAATGTATGGAAAAGGATGCAAGCAAAAGATATCAAGATATAAAAGAATTAATCTCAGATCTTGAAAAAATAAAGCAAAATCCTGATATTAAAATAGGGGAAGACATATCAAATGAAAATGATCAAACAGTAGAACATACAATAATTATGGCTCCTGTAAAGGAACCGGTTATTGAAGATCCTGAAGATTTAGATGCTGAATATTATGATGATAACGAAGATGCTGAATATTATGATGATGACAATTATTATAATGATGCAGATGAAGTAGAAAATAAAGAAGAAAAAGCTAAATCTAAAAATAAAACATCAAGTAAAAAAGGAATAATAATTGGAATTGTTTCTGTATTAGTATTAGCACTTTTAGGTGTTGGAGGATATTTTATGATATCCGGTAATAAGGCTAAAGAAGTTGTAGTACCTAATTTTGTTGGAATGAATATAAAAGAAGCTCAAGAGAAAGCTAATAGTTTAAAAATAAATTTAAAAATAAAAACTGTAAAAAGTGATGAAAAAGAAGGCACAATAGTTAGTTCTAATCCAAAGGCAGGAGAAAAAATAAATGAAGGCTCAATAGTAGAGGTTGAAGTAAGTAGTGTGGAAAAAATTACTATGCCTAATTTAGTTGAAGATAGTTTAAGTGATGCTAAAGCAAAACTTGAAAGCCTTGGAATTAAAAATATTATAATAAATAAAGATTATAGTGATTCAATAGCAAAAGGAAATGTTATTTCTCAAACACCTGAACAAGGGGAAGAAATAACAAAAGAAGTATCAGTTACATTAACTGTTAGTGAAGGTAAAAGGATTGAAACTGTTCAAGTACCAAATGTAAATGGGTTGTCAGAAAGTGATGCTAGAAATAAACTATCAGGATTTAATGTAAATGTAGAAACTAAAGATACAACAGACAAATCATTGGATGGAAAAGTTATTGGTCAAAGTTTGAAAGCAGAAACTTCAGTAAATAAAGGAAGTACAATTATATTATTTATTGGAAAATATAAAGAAGAAAAGATAAATGTAGGTGATATTATATCAAATGGAATGAAAGGTTCAGAAGCTAAAGCTGCACTTGAAGCAAAAGGATTCAATGTATCCCTTGCAGGAGATGGAGCAGAAGGAAATGTAGTTTCTTGGACTCCTAATAATGCAACAAAAGGAAGTAATATCACTATAACAACAAAAAAAGAGGAAGAAAAAATAAATGTAGGTGATATTATATCAAATGGAATGAAAGGTTCAGAAGCTAAAGCTGCACTTGAAGCAAAAGGATTCAATGTATCCCTTGCAGGAGATGGAGCAGAAGGAAATGTAGTTTCTTGGACTCCTAATAATGCAACAAAAGGAAGTAATATTACTGTAACAACAAAAAAAGAAGTACAAAAACCTGAAAAAGAAGATAATGATAAACAGGAAAAACAAAATAAAAAATAAATTTAAAGAGCAAGGTGTATGAATTCACTTTGCTCTTTAAGTTTAATATAAATATTCTTGCAAAAAATAATAAAAAGTGTTTATATTAATAAGAGAGAAGAAAAAATTTGGAGGTAACATGAAAGGAAAAATAATTAAAGGTATAGGTGGATTCTATTATGTAAAAACAGATGAAGGAATAATAGAATGTAAAGCAAGAGGAAAATTTAGACATAAGTCACTTAAACCTATGGTTGGAGATAATGTTAAAATAAAAATAGAAAATGGAAAAGGTACTATAGAAGATATAGATGAAAGAACTTCAGAGCTTATAAGGCCAACAGTTGCAAACGTAACACAAGCTTTCGTTGTATTTGCTGTAAAAAACCCTGATTTAAATTTTGATTTATTAAATAGATTTTTAGTTTTATGTGAAAGTAATAATATAAAAGTAATAGTTGCATTAAATAAAATTGATTTAGTAAATGAAGAAGAAAAAGAAAATTTAAAGAAAAGGATTAACTCTATAGGTTATGAAGTTTTATTTATAAATGCTAAAAGAGGTATAGGTGTAAAAGATTTAAAAGAAAGATTAAGTAATAATGTTACTGTTCTTTGTGGGCCTTCTGGGGCTGGGAAATCAACACTTATAAATACTCTTACAGATAAAGAACATATGGAAACTGGTGAAGTAAGTGAAAAAATAGGAAGAGGTAAACATACAACTAGACATAGTGAACTTATTGAGGTTTCAGATGGATATATAGTTGATACTCCAGGTTTTTCTACTTTAGATGTAAACTTTATAAATAAAGAGGAATTAAGATATTGTTTTCCTGATTTTGAGAAGTTTAATAATAGTTGTAAGTATAGAGGATGTCTTCATTATAAAGAACCAGGATGTGCAGTAAAAGATGCTGTAGAAAATGGGGAAATAAATAAATATAGATATGAATTTTATATAAGAACATTAGAAGAAATAATAAATGAGAGGAGATATTAAAATGATAAAAATAGCACCGTCAATTTTATCAGCAGATTTTTCAAAGTTAGGAGAAGAGGTTGAATTATTAGATAAAGGAGGAGCAGATTATATACATATAGATGTAATGGATGGAGCCTTTGTACCAAATATTACACTTGGAGCGCCAATAGTTAAGGCTATTAGAAATAGAACTAATAAGGTATTTGATGTTCATTTAATGGTAGAAACACCATCAAGATACATAGATGATTTTATAGATGCTGGAGCAGATATAATAACTATTCATTATGAAGCAGAAAAACATATAGATAGAGCAATTCAGTATATAAAATCAAAAGGAGTTAAAGCAGGGATAGTATTAAATCCTGGAACTCCAACAATTATGATAAAAGATTTAATATCAAAATTAGATATGGTTTTAATTATGAGTGTTAATCCAGGTTTTGGAGGACAAAGTTTCATTGATTATTCTTTAGAAAAAGTTAAAGAAGTAGATGAAATGAGAAAGAAATATAATAAAGATTTAATAATAGAAATAGATGGTGGTATATGTGTAGATAATATAAAAGCTGCTAGAGAAGCTGGTGTTGATGTAGCTGTTGCAGGTTCTGCTGTTTATAAAAATGGTGAAGTTATGAAAAATATAAGTGAATTAAAGAGGAATGCTTAAGAAATGAGAGCTATAATAGTTACTGGAGGGAAGGAACCCTCTTATGAATTATTAAATTCATATATAAAGGAAAGTGACATTATAATAGGAGTAGATAAAGGGTGTAATATACTTAAAAAATACGAAATAATACCTAATATGATTTTAGGGGATTTTGATTCTATAGATAAAGCTGCAATTCAATATTTTAAAAATAGAAATGTACTTATAGAAAAGTTTAACCCGGAAAAGGATTATACTGATACTCATTTAGCCTATAACAAAGCAAAAGATATATTCAATGTAGATGAAATGATTATGTTTGGAGCAACTGGTACAAGGCTTGATCATACACTTGGTAATATAGGTCTTATGATTAATGCACTAAATGATAATATAAAATTAGAGATTGTTGATGAAAACAATAAAATTTTTGCTGTAAATAAAAGTACTGTTATAAAAAGAGAAGAAGGAAAAGTTATTTCATTTCATGCCTTAAGTGATGAAGTTAAAAATTTTAATATAACAGGTGGAAAATATAAATTAAAAAATTATAATATGAAAACATTAGAACCTAGAGCAATTTGTAATGAATTTTTAGAAGGAGATATTGAGATATCTTTTGATTCAGGAATTGTATTAGTTTTATATTCTAAAGATTAAATAAAATTAGAACCAATATTAACTATTTGCATATAATATAAATAGTAGTATTGGTTTTAATAATTTAATTGGAGGATTTATGAAAATAGTAGCTATTAAATTACCTAAATGTATCTCAAATATAATAAGATTTTTTAGGAGAAAGAAAAAAGATACATAAATTTAGACATAAAAAAAATGCATTGCTAGTGCAGTGCATTTTTTTTATTTGAACTATATTGCTCTTTCAACCTTACCAGATCTAAGACATCTTGTACAAACATGAACTTTCTTTGGAGTTCCGTTAACTAAAGCCTTTACTTTCTTTATGTTAGGAGCCCAAGTTCTCTTTGATTGACGATGTGAATGGCTGTATTGTACACCTGAAACAACGCCTTTATTACAAATTTCGCATCTTCTTGCCACTTGAAAACACCTCCTTGTTAAGTGAAGATATAATTCTCTTCAATAGGACAGAATTCATTGTACCATAACAAATAGGTATTTTGCAATAGTATATTTCAAAAAAATATATAATATTTTGGAAGATTATTATATAAATCTTGAATATTAAAGATTTCTAATATAAAATATATGTATGATATGTGTAAGGAGGAATCGTAATGGTAGGATTTTCAAGAGAAAATGGTAAGGTTCATTACTCAGAAGAAGTATTAGCAAAAATTGTTGGACTATCAACAATGGAATGCTACGGTGTAGTTGGAATGGTTTCAAAGAATGCTACAGAAGGTCTTTGGGAGTTAATTGGAATAGAGCATTTTAATAAAGGCGTTAAGATAAATGTTAATGATGATGATAAATTAGATATTGAATTATTTGTAATGGTTGAATATGGAACAAAAATTTCTGTTATAGCAAATAACATAATTCAAAAAGTACGTTATAATGTAGAAAACTTTACTGGATTAAAAGTTTCATCAATTACAGTAAATGTTCAAGCGGTAAGAGTCTAGGAGGTAAAAAACTAATGGAATTTAATAAGATAAACGGCCGTGATTTTTATAACATGGTAGTAAATGCAAGTAACAGATTAGCTGAAAAAAGCGATTTTGTTAATGCTTTAAATGTATTTCCAGTGCCAGATGGAGATACGGGAACTAACATGTCAATGACTTTTAAAGCAGCTGTTAAAGAAATTGAAAATATAGATTCAGATTCTATAGAAGTAGTATCTAAAAAGCTTGCAAAGGGTGCTCTTATGGGAGCAAGAGGAAACTCAGGAGTAATTCTTTCACAAATACTTAGAGGTTTTTCAAATGGATTAGCAGGACATGAAGAAGTTTCAGTATCAGAGTTTGCAAATGCTATTCAAGAAGGATCAAATTCAGCATACAAAGCTGTAATGAGACCAACAGAAGGTACTATATTATCAGTTATAAGAGCATCAGCAGAATCAGCAGTTAAATCTAAAGCTAGAAATATAATAGAGCTTTTAGAAGAAGTTAATAAAGATGCTAAGATTATGTTAGATAAAACACCAGAATTATTACCAGCTCTTAAAAAAGCTAAAGTTGTAGATTCAGGTGGTATGGGTCTTTATATAATACTTCAAGGAATGCTTGAAGCTTTGAAAAATGATATTATTGCAGAAGTTAAAGATATAAAAATTGGTGAAGGTGGAGCAGAATCTACTGGAGCAAAGACAACTCATGATGCGGATATAAAATTTGGATATTGTACAGAGTTCATAGTTTTAGGTGATGCTACTAAATCAAACGAATTACAAAATGAAATAGAATCACTTGGAGATTCAATGATAGTAGTTGGGTATGACGATGTTATAAAGGTTCATATTCATACAAATGATCCAGGTTTAGTTTTATCAAAGGCTGTAAAGCTTGGGGAACTTTCAAAAATTAAAATTGATAACATGAGAGAAGAACATAGAGAAATTTTAGCAGCTGAAATGAGAGCAGACCAAGAGAAATCTAAAGAAGTAGAAGAAACTAAAAAATATGGATTTGTAACTGTAGCTATGGGAGAAGGAATTACAAATATATTTAAGGATTTAGGGGTTGATTATGTTATAGAAGGTGGTCAAACTATGAATCCATCAACTCAAGATATTTTAGATTGTATAGAAAAAATAAATGCTGAAAATATATTTATTTTACCAAACAATAAAAATATAATAATGGCTGCATCACAAGCAAAAGATATTTCAGACAAGAATGTTATTGTTGTGCCAACAACAACTATTCCTCAAGGAATAACTTGTGTATCTATGTTTAATAGAGATGCTTCTCCAGAAGAAAATGAAGAAGAATTAAAAGACCTTATGGAGTCAGTAAAAACTGGTTCAGTAACATATGCAGTAAGAGATACTGAGATAGATGGAATTGAAATAAAAGAAGGAAATATGTTAGGCCTAGTTGAAGGTAAAATAAAAGAAGTTTCAGATGATAAATTTGAAGCAGCTGAAAAAGTACTTGATAACATGGTTAATGAAGATAGTGAATTAATAACTATATTCTATGGTGAAGATGTTAAAGAAGAAGAAGCTAATGAATTTGTAGAAAAGTTAGAAGAAAAATATGAAGATTGTGATATACAATTATATAAAGGAGACCAGCCTTTATATTACTTCTTAATGTCAGTAGAATAATAAGTATAAAATTACGTATAATAAAAAGCACCGTAAGGTGCTTTTGCTATTTTACCTATAAAAGAGGTGATTAAATGGATATATATACTACAGTTAATAATATAAAAGGAGTAGGTAAAAAGTCTACAGAAAAGCTTAATGAAGTTCAAATATTTAGTATACTTGATTTGCTTTTATATTTTCCAAGAGATTATGAATTTGTAAATGGTAATAGTAAAATAAATGAGATAGATGAAAATGAAAAGCAAATATTAAAGTGTACTATGATTAAATTAAGAGGAGATTTTAGAACAAAAACTGGAAAAATAATAACAACAATAGAATTTGATTATAATGGTATTAGAGTTTTAGCAAAGTGGTTTAATCAACCATATATAAAAACCAAATTTAAATTTAAAGAATCATATAATCTTTTAGGAAAATACAAAAAAATATCTAATACTTTAGAAATAACAAATCCAATAATAGCATCAAATGAATCTTTAAAAAGTGAAATAATACCTAAATATTCTTTAAAAGGTGAACTAACTAATAATTTTTTAGTTAAAATAATTGGAGAAGTATTAGATAATATTTATGTTAATGAAAATTTACCAGAAGAAATAATAAGAAAATATAATTTAATTTCTTTTGATGATGCTATTCGAGAAATACATTTTCCGAAGGATAAAGAGATTTTAAAAAGGTCTATAAATAGATTAAAGTTTCAAGAATTATTTACATATTCTATGAAATTACTTTTACTTAAAAAGAAATCTAGAGTAAAGGATGGAATTGGGTTTAATTGGAGTGAGGAACTTAATGATTTAAGAGAATCTCTTCCATTTTCTCTAACTAATGCACAATCTAGGGTTGTTAGAGCTATACTTAAAGATCAAGCATCTAAATATCCAATGAATAGACTTGTTCAGGGGGATGTTGGGTCAGGGAAAACTATAGTTGCTTTAATTGCTATTTTTAATGCATATAAAAATGGATACCAATCAGCTTTTATGGCTCCAACTGAAATATTAGCAAATCAGCATTATAAGGAAGCTAAAAATATTTTTAAAGGTTTTGATATTGATATTGAACTTCTAACTGGAAGTACTTCTAGTAAAGAAAAAAAGAGAATAAAAGATAAGATAAAAGAAAACAAACCTTTAGTAGTTATAGGGACACATGCTCTTATTCAAGAAGATGTAGAATTTAATAATTTAGCCTTAGCTATAACTGATGAGCAACATAGGTTTGGTGTTGGGCAAAGAAGTAAGCTTATAAATAAGGGTAAAAAAGCAGATGTTTTAGTAATGACTGCAACTCCTATACCTAGAACTTTAGCCTTGTATGTATATTCTGATCTGGATGTTTCAGCAATAGATGAACTTCCGCCAGGAAGAAAGAAAATAGATACAAGATTTTTTAAGGAAGAGGATAGAGATAATGCATATATGCTTGCTTATAATGAAATAGTAAAAGGAAGACAAGTTTATATAGTATGTCCTCTTATTGAAGAAGATGAAAATGAGAAATTAAATTCTGTAGAAAGTGTATATGAAAAATTAAGTAATGGTATATTTAGAAATATAAAGGTTGAATATTTACATGGGAAAATGAAGCCTAATGAAAAAGATGATATAATAAATAGATTTAAAACTGGAGAAACGAAAGTTTTAATATCAACTACAGTTATTGAGGTAGGGGTAAATGTTCCTAATGCTTCGGTAATGATAGTTGAAAATGCAGAACGATTTGGATTAGCACAGCTTCATCAGTTAAGAGGTCGTGTTGGTAGAGGAGAGTATGAATCATATTGTATTTTAATTGCAAAAGCAAAAAGTGAAGTGACTAAAAGAAGAATGGAAATATTAACGGAATCAACTGATGGCTTTTATATATCAGAACAAGATTTGAAGCTTAGAGGCTCTGGTGAGATGTTTGGGGTTAGACAAAGTGGAGATGAAGGATTTTTACTTGCTAATCTTTATGAGGATATGAACATACTTATTAAAGCAAGAGAAGAAGCAAATAATATATTAGTTAATGAAACAAAAGAAAATTTAAAATTAATAAAAGAAATAGAGAATAATTTGGAAAAAAGCAGTAAGTATATTTGCTTTAATTAATTATAAATTGTATAAAAAAGTTGATTATGATAGAATGAAATATATATAACTACTTAAGGAGGATAAAAGAGTGAGAATAATAGCTGGAAAGGCAAGAGGACGTAAATTATTATCACCACCAACATATGAAACAAGACCGACTCTAGATAGAGTAAAAGAGGCTATGTTTAGTATGATTCAAGGCTATATACCTGATGCTAGTGTTATAGATGTATTTGCTGGAACTGGTAGTTTAGGATTAGAAGCTGCAAGTAGGGGAGCAAAGGAATGTTATTTATTTGACAAAAGCAAGACAACATTTCCTTTACTTAAGAAAAATGTTGAAAATCTTAAATTTAATGATTTTTGTTTCCCGATGAATATAGATGCTTATGATGGATTAAGAAGTCTTGCAAGAAAAGGTAAAAGATTTGATTTAATCTTTATAGACCCACCATATTGTAAAGAAATGATTCCAGAAGCTATAAAAATTATAAAAGAAAATAATTTACTGCTTAATGATGGAATAATTGTAACGAAAATAGATAGTATAGAAGAAATATATGAAGGATATGAAGATATTAAGCTTTTAAAAAGTAAAAAATATGGAAATACAACAGTTTGCTTCTATGAAATAGAAGGAGAAGAGGATTAATGAAAGAAGCTATATATCCTGGAAGTTTTGATCCTATAACTAATGGACATTTAGATATTATAGAAAGAGGCGCTAAAATTTTTGATAAGATAGTTGTTGCTGTTCTTATAAATATAGATAAAAAAGGTTTATTTAATATAGAAGAAAGAGTTCAACTTATAAAACACGCAACTTCTCATATTAAAAATGTTGAAGTTATAAGTTTTGAAGGACTTCTTATTGATTTATTAAAAAAGAGAAATAGTAATCTTATAATAAAGGGGCTAAGAAATAATGTTGATTTTGATTATGAAGCACAAATGGCCCTTATTAATAAAAATTTAGATTCTGATGTTGAGACTATTTTTATGATATCATCTCCTAACAACTCATTTATAAGTTCATCAGCAGTTAAGCAAATTTGTAAGTTTAATGGTAATATAGATAATTTAGTTCCTGAAAATATTAAAGAGTATATACTAAAGAAAATAAAAAATAATAAGTAGGGGGTATATATGGATAAACAAGAAGCTAACGTTTTAGAATATTTAGAATATTTATTAGATACTATAGAAAGAGCGCCAAAGGTTCCTATGAGCGGTAAAGTTATGGTAGATAAAAAAGAGTTTATGGAAACTATTGATGATATTATAAATTGTTTGCCTGATCAATTTAAAAAAGCTCAATGGGTTATGAATGAAAGAGAAAGAATTTTAGCTGAGGCTAAAAGAGAATATGATTCAGTTAAAGAAGAAACTATGATTCTTATGAGACAAAATATTGAAAATCATGATATTGTTAAAGAAGCTAAAATAAGAGCTCAAGAAATATTAGCAACTGCAAAAAGAGAATCTAAAAACTTAAGAGTAAGTGCTAGAGATTATGCAGATGAAATATTAACTGATTTAGATAAGCAGATGGAAAATAAAAAAATGGAGCTTATAAAATCGCTTCAAGTAAGCTTTGAGGATACAGCTAGGGAAATTGATGAAAACCTTACAAAAGCATGCTCCATTGTAAAAGAAAATATAAAAGAATTAAGATCTATGGATTAGTTTTTTAGATTTTTTGAATTATTTTTAGCAATGTATTGAATAATAAAAATAATAATTAAAAATATTAATATTGGCAATAAGTAATTAATTAAGTAATTAGAAACAAAAAAATTATTAGATGAATATGTTTCTATTGATTTAAATACTATATTTGACAATAAAAAAGTAAAAATAAAGCTAAAAATTCCTTGTATTAATTTTAAAAATACATATCTAAAAAAAGATACATTATGTTTTCCTATAAAGGAAAATGTTTGAGCTATTATAGATATGCCCGAGAATGAAGCTAAAAAGCTTATTATAGCTAATTTAAAGTGTATTGACATGGAACTAGATGAAATTATGCTACAACCATTTGTTAGTTCAATACTACCTAGAAATGTTCCGTACAACATATTTCTTGGTATATTGAATAAATTTTCTATATTAAAAAATATGTCTTTTATGAAGTTTATATTTTTTAATATAGATATAATTACAGAAAATGCTACAACGTACGAGCATACAGATAATGTTGTATTTAATGCATCTTTAATAGATTTATCTAATGCAACACTAAAACTTATTTCTTTAAAAGAAGTCTTCTGCGCATTAAATTGATGCATAGAGGACTTTTTCATTGTTATTATTGCAATGAAAAATATAGATAAATAATTGCTTATAAGTAAAAAGTAGCCGTATTTTGGATCTCCAAGTAATGAAGCACCAACAGACCCTATTAAAAATATAGGTCCTGTATTTGATGCTATATTTATAAGCCTTATATAATCTTTTTTTTCAATATCACCATTTTCATATAAATTGCTACTAAATTTAGCTCCTAATGGATAACCACATAAAATACTACCAACTAAAGGAAAAGAACAATTTGATGGTAATCTTAATGGTTTGCATATAAGAGGACCTATTAATTTAGAATATGTTGATATTCCATCATAGCATATAAGTAAATTGCATATAAGAGAAAATGAAAATATAGTAGGAATTATAGCTTTAAAGCAAAGTCTTAATCCATCTAATGCTGCATTAATAGATGCTTCAATATTATTTACAAATAATATTATTAAAACAGTTATAAAAAAACAAAAAATATTGTTTTTATCAATATTACAAAACTTAAATAACAAAACTATAAAAATAAATATAAAGAAACATAAAATAAAAATATAAATATTATTCACGAAATCACTCCCATCAATAATATTTATATGCACATAATATAGCAAACTTTACTTATGTATATAAGGGGTTTTTAAATAATCTTCAATAGGAGATATTGATTTATTTAAAATTGAATAAGCTTTTGTACCAAGTAAGTTTATTTTTAAAATATCATCATCTATATGTTTTGGAATTTTATTTAATATTTTTAAATTAGATTTAGACTTAATTTCTTTTAATATTTTCATACCAGTAGAATTAAGAGCAAGAGGTCTTATAAATTTAAAATCATAATTTTTAATGTTAGTTAAATCATATTGCTCAAGTCCTATGAAGAAACTTGTAAGAATTCTATTTATTCTTGTATAAGTATATCTTTTACTTTTAATATTTAGTATAAGCTCATTTATACATTTAGAATTAATTATTTCTTTTTTTATTTTATTATCTAATCCTTCAGATAAATCATTTATGTTTTTTAATTTAGAATCATTAGTTAAGATTTTATATTTTAAAAATTCAAACATATCATTTTCAAATACAAAATTATAATTTTTATTAAATAAGTTTTCTAATTCTTTATATGTTTCTAAAGGTATAGAATTTTTTAAAATATTTAAATTCATATTTTCTTTTAAACATTTTCTTATAGAAGTAGCTGAAGAAAATGTTTTGCTCAAATTTAAGTCGTTATAGTTATTACCTTCACGTTTAAGTGTAAAGGGCTTTATTTTGCTATCTAATTTTATAATAGATTTTATATATTCTATTGCTAATATATTATTTGAGTTTGATAAAATTTCATATACATTGTCATTTGGCAAAATAGAATTTAGAGAATTTGTTCTTGCTGTATGAAAAGGTATACCTTTTTTTATATTATCTTTTAAATTTTCTTTATATTCAGTAGATTCAAAAGCTAAAGAATGTGCTATTTTAAAAAGATTATTTAAATTTCCACTTTCACTTCCGAAATATATATTATTTATACAATTTAAACTGTTTAAAAGTTTGACTCCACCAAAAGCAAAATTTTCTGCAGAAGATAATGAATATACAAGTGGTAATTCTAAAACTAAATCTACACCGTTTAAAACAGCAATTTTAGCTCGTGTATATTTATCTATAATAGCAGGTGTTCCTCTTTGCATAAAATCTCCACTCATTACACAAACTATACCATCAGAATTTGTATCTTTTATTGCATTTTCAAGATGGTATTTATGACCTAAATGGAAGGGATTATATTCAGTTATAATACCTGTTAAATTCATATAAAATCCTCCTTTAATACTAAAATAATACTCATAGTATATCATATAATTTTTAAAGTGGCACTTTTAAAGGGGAGAGGATAAATATTCAGAAAATTTGCAGTATTTCAAATCTAATGAATTCAATGAAACGGCAAAAAAATGTACTTTAAAGGTTGAAAATTTGCATCAATTAGGAGTATATTAATATGTGAAGATATACACGGATCTTTGAAAGGAGAAATGAACATGGAACTTATGAACAAAATATGGGAGGCTGCAAAGTCTGATAAAAAAAAGATAGTCCTTCCAGAAGGCGACGAGGCTAGAACGGTAGTTGCTGCTAGAAAAATATTTGATGAAGGAATAGCTATACCGGTTTTAATAGGTAATAAAGAAAGAGTATTACAATCTGGTAAAGAGCAAGGTGTTAATCTTGAAGGAGTAGATATAATAGATCCAGAGACATCACCTAAGCTTAATGAATATATAGAAGCTTTTTATGAGTTAAGAAAAAATAAAGGTATGACAATGGAAAAAGCTGAAAGAATAGTTAGAGATCCTCTTTATTTTGCTACAATGATGGTAAAACTAGATGATGCTGATGGAATGGTTTCAGGTGCTGTTCATACAACAGGAGATCTTTTAAGACCAGGTCTTCAAATAATAAAAACTGCACCAGGAGTATCAGTAGTATCAAGTTTCTTTATAATGCTTGTACCAGGATCAAAATATGGAGAGCAAGGTATGCTTTTATTTTCTGATTGTGCTGTTAACCCAAACCCTAATTCAGATCAATTAGCTGCTATAGCAATTGCAACAGCAGAAACAGCTAAGAATCTTTGTAAAATGGAACCAAAGGTTGCAATGCTTTCATTCTCAACTATGGGTAGTGCAGATCATGAGTTAGTTGATAAAGTTAGAACAGCAACAGAAAAAGCTAAAGAATTAAGACCAGATTTACAAATAGATGGAGAATTACAATTAGATGCAGCAATAGTTCAAAAGGTTGCAAATCAAAAAGCTCCAAACAGTAAAGTTGCAGGAAATGCAAATGTATTAGTATTCCCAGATTTACAAGCTGGAAATATAGGATATAAATTAGTTCAAAGATTTGCTAATGCAGAAGCTATAGGACCTGTATGTCAAGGTTTTGCAAAACCTATTAATGATTTATCAAGAGGATGTAGTTCAGAAGATATAGTTAATGTTGTTGCTTTAACAGCAGTTCAAGCACAAGCTTCAAAATAGTAATAGCAATTAGTAGTAGAAATTAGACGTTGATAAATTTTTAAGGGGGATCTCAAGATGAAAATATTAGTAATAAACTGTGGAAGTTCATCATTAAAGTATCAATTAATAGATATGACTAATGAAGTAGCATTAGCTCAAGGATTAGTTGAAAGAATAGGAATAAATGGTTCAATTTTAACTCAAAAAGTTGAAGGTAGAGATAAATATATAATAGAACAAGAAATGAAAGATCATAAAGATGCTATAAAACTAGTTTTACAAGCATTAGTTGATGAAAAACATGGCGTTATAAAATCAATGGATGAAATAGCAGCTGTTGGACATAGAGTAGTACATGGTGGAGAAAAATATTCAAAATCAGTGTTAGTTGATGAAGAAGTTATGAAATGTTTAGAAGATTGTGTAAAACTTGCACCACTTCATAACCCACCTAACATAATAGGTATAGAGGCTTGTAAGGCTTTAATGCCAAATACACCTATGGCTGTAGTATTTGATACTGCATTCCATCAAACAATGCCTGAAGAAGCATATATTTATGCTATACCATATGAATATTACAAAAATAATGGCGTAAGAAGATATGGATTCCACGGAACATCACATAAGTATGTATCACAAAAAGTTGCAGAAACTATGGGAAAAGATATAAAAGATTTAAAAATAATAACTTGTCACTTAGGAAATGGTGCATCAATTACAGCAATTAAAGATGGAAAATCAATAGATACATCAATGGGATTTACACCACTTGACGGAATAGTTATGGGAACAAGATCAGGAAGCATAGATCCTTCAATAGAAACTTTCTTAATGTCAGAACTAGGATATTCATCACAAGAAATAAATGATATATTAAATAAAAAATCAGGTATTTTAGGAATTTCAGAAGTAAGTTCAGACTTTAGAGATGTAAAAAATGCTGCTTATAATGAAAATAATAGCAGAGCGCAACTTGCATTAGATATATTTAGTTATAGCGTTAGAAAGCAAATTGGTGCATATGCTGCTATTATGGGTGGAGTAGATGTAGTAGTATTTACTGCAGGAGTTGGAGAAAACTCAATAGAAACTAGAGAAGATATAGTTAAGGGATTAGAATTCTTAGGAATTGAATTAGACACTGAAAAGAATAAAGTGTTTGGAGAACTTAAAGAAATATCAAAAGATGGTAGCAAAGTTAAGATATATGTTGTACCAACAAATGAGGAATTAATGATAGCTAAAGATACATTAGAATTAATAAAATAGTTAATATTAATAAAAAATCTTGACTTTTTATGTCACCCTTTATATAATAAATTGTGTTTGTTCAGTAAATATTTTAAGCTAAGGGGTGAAAAAGAGCTTTCGCTCGAGCTATGTCGCTAGTTTAGTGATATAATGTGTCTTAGTGGACATGAGGATTTTTATCCAGAGCATGAAATTTATGAAATTACAATTTTCTAGTCTTTTTTCAAGAAAAGAAAGAGAAAAGAATTTTTCTTATGATTTTGATATGAAAAAATTTCACTTTGAAGGAGAAGTAGTTGAACCATTAAGTAAAATTTTAGTTAATGGAACTATATATTCAAAGGAGAAAGAGATTGTAGTTAGACTACATGTAAAAACAGAGCTTAAGCTTTGTTGTTCAAGGTGTTTAGATACCTTCATCTATCCAATAGATTTTGAAATAGAAGAAAGGTTTACAAATGTTGACGATTCATTAGATAATGATGTAATATTTGTAAAGGGTGATGAATTAGACATCACAGATTTTGTTGAAAGAGAAATAATTTCAACCTTACCAATTAAAAAGCTTTGCAGTAATGAATGCAAAGGCCTTTGCCACAAGTGTGGTAAAAATCTTAACATTGAAAATTGTACTTGTGACAATGATGATATTGATGTTAGATTAGCAGGTCTTAAGGCACTGCTTGAAAATAAGGAGGTGTAATCAATGGGATGTCCAGCAAGAAAAACATATAGAGCAAAGAGAGATTCAAGAAGAGCTCAAACTTTCAAAGCGAGCTTACCAGGAATAGTTGAATGCCCACAATGTCATGAAATGAAATTAGCTCACAGAGTTTGTAAGAGCTGTGGATACTACAAAGGTAAAGAAGTAGCAGCTTCAGAAGAATAAAAGAAAGTCTTATGACTTTCTTTTCTTTATATATAGAAAAATATATACAAAAAGGGGTGAGTTAATTGAGAATAGCAATAGATGGAATGGGTGGAGATAATGCACCTAAAGCTGTTGTAGAAGGTATTATAGATGCTTTGAAGGAATATAATGATATAGAAGTATATATAACAGGTCCTGAAGAGAAAATAAATGAAGAATTAAATAAATATTCTTATGATAAAAATAGAGTTAAGGTAGTTAATGCTACTGAAATAATATCTACAAATGAACATCCGGTTATGGCACTTAGAAGAAAAAAAGATTCTAGTATAGTAAAAGCATTAAACTTAGTGAAAGAAGGTAAATGTGAAGCTGTTATCTCAGGGGGAAGTACTGGCGCATTTTTAGCAGGATGTACTTTGATTGTTGGTAGAATAAAAGGAGTTGAAAGACCAGCTTTAGCTCCTATAATGCCAGGCAGAAGAGGCAAGTTTATGATAGTTGATGCAGGTGCAAATGTGGATTGTAAACCTAATTATCTTGTTCAGTTTGCTAAAATGGGTAAAATATATTATGAAAATGTATTTAATAAAAAAGATCCAACTGTTGGTCTTATAAATATTGGTGAAGAAGCTGAAAAAGGTAATGAACTTACAAAGGAAACTTATAAACTTTTAAGCAATGAATCATTAAATTTTGTAGGTAATGTTGAACCAAGAGAGATACCAACTGGAGAAGTTGATGTTTTAGTTTGTGATGGATTTGTAGGAAATACTGCTCTTAAATTATATGAAGGTGCTGCAATGAATTTACTTGGTATAATAAAGGATACTATAATGGAAGCATCTTTTATGCCTAAAATTGGAGCAGCTCTTCTTAAACCAGTTTTTAAGAAGCTTATGATTAAATTTGATTATAAAGAAGTTGGTGGAGCTCCTTTTTTAGGAGTAGATGGAATTTGTATAAAAGCTCACGGAAGTTCTGATGGAAAAGCTTTTAAAAATGCAATAAAACAGACTACAATTTTTTATAAAGGTAACGTAATAGAGAAAATAAAAGAAGAAATAAAATAAAAATTATTTTATTAGAATATTGACTGTATATTTAATATATAATATTATCTAAGGGAAGGATTCAGGAGGTGATAATATGTTTGAAAAGATTCAAGAGATAGTATCAGAAAAATTAAGCATAGATAAAGATGAAATAACAATGGATTCATCATTTATTGATGACCTTAATGCAGATTCATTAGATATAGTTGAGTTAATAATGGCATTAGAAGATGAATTAGATATGGAAATTCCAGATGAAGATGTTGAGGGATTCAAAACTGTTGGAGATGTTGTAGAATACGTTAAAAATCATGTTGAAGAATAGTAAAATCCCGCCTTTATTGCGGGATTTTATATTTAAAAATATAATAAAAGAATTAATGTAGTTTATTCTTGAATTTGTTTAAAGAGCAAACTGAAGAATAAACTTAGAGGAGTGAGGATATATGAATAAATTAAAGGTAAAAGAGTTCGAAGAAACTCTTGGAGTAAAATTCACTAACCTAAGTTATTTGAAAAAAGCATTAACACATAGTTCATTTGCTAACCAGTATAAAGATACAGAATATAATGAAAGATTAGAATTTTTAGGAGATTCAGTTCTTCAATTATGCATAACAGAATATTTATTTAAAAATTATACTGAAAAGTCTGAAGGAGAGCTTACAAAAATTAGAAGTTTAATTGTTTGTGAAAATTCTCTTTTTGAAGTAGCAAAAGGATTAAATTTAGGTAATTACATAAGAATGAGTAAGGGAGAGGAACTTACAGGAGGAAGACAAAGAACTTCAATACAAGCGGATGCTGTTGAAGCTGTCTTAGCAGCTATTTATTTAGATAAAGGATTAGAATTTACAAGAGTATTTATTTTGAATAAATTTAAAGATATAATAGATAAAGCTATAAATAATGAAATAATATTAGATTTTAAAACTAAATTACAAGAACATTTACAAAAAAATGGCGAGGTTCAAATAAAATATGATTTAGTTAAATTTGAAGGTCCTCCACATAGAAGAAAATTTTACACTAGAGTTCTAATAAATGATGAGTGTATGGGACAAGGTGAAGGATATTCTAAAAAGGAGGCAGAACAAGCTTCTGCAAAACAAGCCTTAGAAAAAATGGGGGTAATAAATGAGTAAAAACTATTATATTATACCTATTTTTGTTCCTCATGAAGGTTGTCCTCATAATTGTGTGTTTTGTAATCAAGATAGGATAACAGGTGTAAGAGATAAAGTTGATGGAACAAAAGTTAAGGAAATTATAGAAGAATACTATCGTACTATAAAAAATAAAGATGCAACTATCGAAGTATCTTTCTTTGGTGGTACTTTTACAGCTATAAAGGAAGAAAAGCAAAGAGAGTTATTATCTGTTGCTAAAAGATATAAAGATTTAGGAATAGTAGATAAAATAAGAATGTCAACTAGGCCAGATTATATAAATGATTATATATTAACTTATTTAAAAGAATATGATGTTGATATAATAGAATTAGGAGTACAATCTTTAAATGATGAAGTATTAACTGCAGCTGGTAGGGGACATACGGTAGAAGATGTAATTAATGCATCTAAGCTAATAAAAAAGTATGGAATAGTATTAGGACATCAGTTAATGCCAGGATTACCTAAATCAAATAAAGAAAAAGATATAAATAGTGCTAAATTATCAATACAATTAAAACCTGAAATAGTAAGAATATATCCATCTTTAGTTATTAAAGATACTCCTATGGAAATTATGTATAATAGAGGAGAATATACTCCTTATACATTGGATTTAGCAGTAGATGTTAGTAAACAAATATATTTTATGTATAAAAAAGAAGGAATAAATGTTATAAGAATAGGACTTCAGCCTACAGATACTATAAATGAAGGTGGAGATATTATAGATGGTCCTTTTCACCCTGCATTTAGAGAACTTGTAGAAAGTAGCCTTCTTATAGATAAAATAAAACAAGAAATTATAAGTGATAATTTGGAAATTTTAATTAATAATAGAGATGTTAGTAAGTTATATGCTAATAAGAAATATTATTTCAACAAGCTAAAAGAAGATGGTTATAATATTACTGTTAAGATAACTGATGATGTTGAAAAGGGAAAAGTATTAATTAGAAATATAGTAGAAAAAAATATAGAAATTTAAATAAAACGAGGGTTTTGCTCTCGTTTTGTTTAAATATAATTAAATATAGAGGTGATATAATGAGAAAAAAAACTAGAGAAAAAATGCAAATTGCTCTTGCAGTTTTTTTAGTTTTGGTATTTTTAATATCCTTGATACCAATATTTATATAAAGGAGTGGAATTTGTGTTTTTAAAATCTTTAGAGTTAAGAGGATTTAAATCCTTTGCTGATAAAACAGAGTTGAAGTTTAAAGAGGGAGTTACAGCAATAGTAGGTCCAAATGGGAGTGGAAAAAGTAACATATCTGATGCTGTTAGATGGGTTCTTGGTGAGCAAAGTGTAAAAACTTTAAGAGGCGGAAAGATGGAAGATGTAATTTTCTCTGGAACACAATATAGAAAACCTGTTGGACTTGCACAAGTTTCTCTTACTTTAGATAATTCAAATGAGGTTTTACCAATTGATTATAATGAAGTAACTGTAACTAGAAGAATATTTAGATCAGGTGAAACAGAATATTTATTAAATAATAGTAAATGTAGATTAAAAGATATAAATAGTTTATTTATGGATACTGGTATAGGAAAAGAAGGGTATTCTCTTATAGGACAAGGTAAAATAGAAGCTATTTTAAGTGGTAGACCAGAAGATAGAAGAAATTTATTGGAAGAAGCATCTGGAATTGTTAAATATAAATTTAGAAAAAATGAAGCTGAAAAAAAACTTCTAAATACAGAAGAAAATTTAATTAGAATAAGAGATATAATTTCTACATATGAAGAACGATTAGAGCCTTTAAGAATAGAGAGAGAAAAGGCATTAAAGTTTAAAGACTTATCAAATGATTTAAAAGAAAAAGAGGTTTCTTTAATAGTAAATAATATTAAAATTATTGAAAGAGAAATTAAAGAATTTAATAAAGAATTAGATGATAAGAAAAATGAATTAAATGCAAAAAGAGAAGATTTAAATTTAAAAAAGCAAAAATTAAAAGATATAGAACAAAGTTTAGAAGAATTAGAAAGAAAAAGCACTGAAGAAAAGCTAGAGTATTTTAGAAAGAAAGAAGATATAACAAAAGCAAATAGTGATATTGAATTACATAATGAAAGAATTAATAATTTAAATAAAACTATTGAAAAAAATAAGTTCGAGAAATATGGATTAAACAGTAAGATTTTAGATATAAATAAAGAAAAAGAATTTCTAAAAAAAGAACTTTCAGAAAAGAAAGAAGAAGAAAAAATAAAATTATTAGAGATTGAAAAATTAGAAGATGATATTAAATCTATATCTTCAAAAGTAAAAGACATAGAATTAGAAATTAATAACTTAAAAAAGAGTGAATTAGATTTAATTAAAAATAATTCTTCAATAAATAATAAAATAACTGAAATAAAAGGTGAAATAAAATCTAAAGAGGAAAGAAAGTATAAAATTGATGAAGAAGTTAAAAGTATAGATAATAGCTTAGGCATTAATAGATCAACAATTAATGGATTAACATTAAAAATTGAAGCACAAGAAAAAGAATATGAAATACTAAATAATAAATTAGTAGAAAATAAAAATAATTTATTAAAGATAAATAGTTTAATAGCAAATAAAGAAAAAGAATCCAAGTTTTTAAGTATTTCATTAAGTAAATATGAAGCAAATAAATCTATGCTTGAAGACTTGGAAAATGGATACGAAGGCTATAATAGATCATTAAAGAACCTTATGGATAGAGTAGATAGGAAATTAACTCCTCATACTGAAGGTATAAAGGTATTAGGTGAGGTATTTACTGTTCCTAAAGGATATGAAACCTCTATAGAAACAGCACTTGGATCTTCTATATCTAATGTTATTACAGAGACAGAAAATATAGCTAAAGATCTTATAAATTATTTGAAAAATAATAAATTAGGTAGAATAACATTTTTACCACTTAACATAATAAATGGTAGCAAGTTAGAGGTTAATGACAAAGTTAAAAATATAGATGGATATTTAGGTATTGCATCAGATATAGTTCATTTTAATCATAAATATACAAAAGTAATTAACTATTCTCTTGGTAGAACAATAATAGCTAAAGATATGGATAGTGCATTTAAAATTGCTAAAATAATAAATTATAAATATAGAATTGTTACTTTAGAAGGAGAAATACTAAATGCTGGTGGAGCATTGACAGGTGGTAGTATAAAGGGAAAAACTACTAACATATTAAGTAGAAAAAGAGAAATAGAAGAAATACAAGAAAAAATAAAAGAAACTAAATTAAAATTAGATGAAACTTCAGATTATATAAAGGAAATCACTAAAAAGAGAAAAGATATAGATGAAGAGATTTTAAATTTAACAGATAGTATGCATGCTATAAAAATAGAGCTTGCAACAAACAAAAACGAACTTATGAATTTAGAAAATCAGATTAAAAATCTAAAAGAGAATAATTTAAAAGCAAAAGATGAGAAAGATTTAATAGAAATAGATTTGAGTGATTTAAAACTTAAGCTTGAAAAATTAAGTAGTAGTATATTAAGTTTAGCAAGTGAAAATGAATTTAATAAACAAAAAGAATTAGAATTAGAAGAAACATTAAATAATAAAAAATTATATTTAAATAATCTTAATAATAAACTTACAGAAGTAAAGATAAGTATTGCATCGATAAATGAGCTTATTTCAACAAAAAGTGCTGAAATAATAAGAAAAGATTCTGATCTTAAAGAAATTAATTTGAAAATTGAAAAGATTAACGAGGAAAATTTAGAAGCTATTTCAAGTATTTCAATTAGTAAAGAAAAAATTTACTATAATATAGAATTAATAAATAAAAATAATGAAAGAATTGAAAACCTTGAAGAAATTTTTAAGAAAAACGATTTGAAAAGAGGTATGCTTAAAGAAGAATTTAGTGAAATAGATAGCTTAATAAGTGAAATAAGAGATGTTTTAACTAAAGAAGAAGGCGAACTTAATAAAAGAGAAATACTTAAAGCTAAAAGTGAAATGGAAATTGAAAATCATTATAAAAAGCTTAATGAAGAAATGAATTTAACATATGAAGAGGCAAAAGAAATAGCTAAACCTATAGAAGATTTAAGGAGTTTTAAAGATTTTATAAGTTCTATAAAGAGAAAAATATCAGCTCTTGGTATTGTAAATCTTGGTGCTATATCTGAATATGAAGAAGTTAGCGAGAAATATGAGTTTATGTCATCTCAAGAAGAAGATTTAGAAAAGTCAAAAAATGAATTGCTTTCAGTTATTGAAGAAATGACAGAAAAAATGAGAATTTTATTCAAAGAAAATTTTAAAATATTAAATAAAAATTTTAATGAAACTTTTAAAGAATTGTTTAAAGGTGGAAATGCTGAACTTATATTAGGGGAAGGTGATGAGCTTACAGCTAATATAGATATAAACGTTATGCCGCCTGGTAAAAAGCTTCAAAATATAAATTTAATGTCAGGTGGGGAAAAGGTTTTATCTGCAATAGCATTATTGTTTGGTATACTTAAAATGAAACCTACTCCATTTTGTATATTAGATGAAATAGAAGCAGCCTTAGATGATGCAAATGTCTATAGATATTCAGAATTCTTAAAAAGATTTTCAGAAAAAGGAATACAATTTATAGTAATAACACACAGAAAAGGAACTATGGAAGTAAGTGATATAATGTACGGTGTTACTATGGAGGAAAAAGGAATATCAAAGGTACTATCAGTTGATTTAAATAAATAGTTATTATGGAGGTAAGAGAATGTTTGGAAAATTATTTGATAAACTAAAAACTGGATTAACAAAAACTAGAGATGGGTTACAAGATAAAATAAATGAGGCTTTAAATTTAGCTGTAACTATAGATGATGACTTATATGAAGAATTAGAAGAAATTTTAATAATATCAGATATAGGTATGGACACAACTATAGAAATTATAGATAGATTAAAAGTGAAAATAAGAAAAGAAAAAATAAATGATCCCCAAATGGTAAAACCAGCTTTAAAAGAAGTAATAACAGATATGTTACTTGAAGGAAGTGAAGACGAAGAATCAAATGATTCAAATGAAAAAGAAGTATTATTAGTTATAGGTGTAAATGGTGTTGGTAAGACAACATCAATAGGAAAGCTTGCAGCTAAAAATAAAGCAGAAGGTAAAAAAGTATTATTAGCAGCAGCAGATACATTTAGAGCTGCTGCAATAGATCAATTAGAAGTTTGGAGTGAAAGAGCCTCTGTTGATATAGTTAAACAAAGTGAGGGTTCAGATCCAGCAGCCGTTGTTTTTGATGCAGTTCAAGCAGCAAAGGCTAGAAATGTTGATCTTTTAATATGTGATACAGCAGGTAGATTACATAACAAAAAGAATCTCATGAATGAACTTTCAAAAATAAACAGAATAATTGATAGAGAATACAGCGAAGCTAAAAAACAAACATTATTAGTGTTAGATGGAACAACAGGTCAAAATGCTGTTATACAAGCTAAGCAATTTATGGAAGCTTGCCCTATAGATGGCATTATATTAACTAAATTAGATGGTACAGCTAAAGGTGGGGTTGTTATATCTATAAAACAAACTCTTAATATTCCAGTTAAATATATAGGAGTTGGAGAAGGCATAGATGATCTTCAGAAATTTGATGCTAAAAGCTTTGCAGAAGCACTATTTTAAAAAATAATAAAATTTTTTATAGGTGTTAAGTAAAAATACTTGACACCTATAAATTTATTTGGTATCATCTCTTTTGTGGTAAGGTGATTATTATGATGGAAGATAGGGTTGAGATTTCATTATTAATGGATTTTTATAAACCATTATTAACTGAAAAACAAAGAAATATTATGGAATTATATTTTGATGATGACTTATCCTTAGCTGAAATTGCTGAATTAAACAACACAAGTCGTCAAGCAATCCATGATCTAATTAAAAGGTGCTATAAGCAACTTTTAACCTATGAAAACAAATTGAACTTACTTCAAAAGAGTATAAATCGAGAAGAAAAAATTATAAAACTTCTTAAAAACTTTAAAGAAAAGTATTCTATTTCTGATAAAGAATATGATATGCTTAAGAAAGAGCTAGAAGATTTATAATATTAGGAGGTTTAGTATGGCTTTTGAGGGATTATCAGAAAAGCTTCAAAATACCTTTAAAAAATTAAGGGGAAAAGGTAAGCTTAATGAAAAAGATATAAAAGAAGCTATGAGGGAAGTAAAGCTTGCTTTATTAGAAGCAGATGTTAACTATAAAGTAGTAAGAAAGTTTGTTAAAAGTGTGAGTGAAAAGTGCGTTGGAAGTAATGTTCTAGAAAGCTTGACACCAGGACAACAAGTTATTAAAATAGTTAACGATGAACTTACTGAACTTATGGGAGGAAGCGAAAGTAAAATAAATTATTCAAGTAGTGGAACTACAGTTATAATGCTTGTAGGTCTTCAAGGGGCTGGTAAAACTACAATGTGTGGTAAATTAGCATTAAACCTTAGAAAGAATAATAAAAAGCCGCTTCTTGTAGCATGTGATATATATAGACCTGCAGCTATAAAGCAATTAGAAGTTGTAGGTAAGCAAATAGACATACCTGTATTTTCAATGGGAGATAAGGTTAAAGCTGTTGATATTGCAAAAGCTGGTATAAAGCATGCTAAAGATAATGGTAATAACGTAGTTATTATAGATACAGCAGGTAGATTACATATAGATGAAAGCTTGATGCAAGAACTTAAAGATGTAAAGTCAGTTGTTAATCCTTCAGAGATTTTACTTGTAGTAGACTCTATGACAGGACAAGATGCTGTAAATGTTGCAGAAACGTTTAATAATGACCTTGACTTAACAGGGGTTATATTAACTAAACTTGATGGTGATACTAGAGGTGGAGCGGCACTTTCAATTAGATCTATCACTGAAAAACCAATAAAATTCATTGGTGTTGGTGAAAAGATGAACGATTTTGAAGTTTTTCATCCAGATAGAATGGCCTCAAGAATACTTGGCATGGGAGATGTATTATCTCTTATTGAAAAGGCTCAATCTGCGATAGATGAAGAAGAAGCAGCAGATTTTACAAAGAAAATGATGAATCAAGGCTTAAATTTTGAAGATTATTTAACTGCAATGGAGCAAATGAAAAAGCTTGGACCGCTTAATAAACTTATGGAAATGATACCTGGAGTAAATTCAAAAGAGTTGCAAGGTATTGATTTTGATCAAGGTCAAAAGCAAATGGAAAAAGTTAAAGCAATAATTCTTTCAATGACATTAAAAGAAAGAAGAAATCCATCCCTTGTAATAAATAATTCATCAAGAAAAAAGAGAATTGCAAAGGGTGCAGGTTCAACAATTCAGGAAGTTAATAAACTTATTAAAGGATACGAAATGATGAAAAAGAATATGAAACAAATGAAGTCATTGCAAAAGGGAGCCAAAAAAGGTCTCTTAGGGAAGTTACCTTTTATGAGTTAATATATAATTATTTTTTAAAGGAGGTGAAATTAACATGGCAGTAAAAATTAGATTAAGAAGAATGGGAGCTAAAAAAGCACCTTTCTATAGAGTAGTTGTTGCTGATTCAAGAAGCCCAAGAGATGGTAGATTCATCGAAGAGATCGGATACTACAATCCAGTTTCAGAACCAGCAGAAATAAAAATAAACGAAGAAAAAGCTAATAAATGGTTACAAAATGGTGCTCAACCAACAGATGTAGTTAAAAAGCTTTTCGTAAGAGCAGGCCTAAACAAGTAATACTAGGAGGTGAATTCTGCAACTTAGTATATAACTAGATGCAGGACACTATGAAAGAATTAGTAGAAGTAATAGCTAAGTCCCTTGTAGATAATCCAGATGAAGTTACAGTAAATGAGATTAAAGGTGAACAATCAATTATACTAGAACTTAGGGTTGCACAAGATGATATGGGCAAAGTTATTGGAAAACAGGGAAGAATAGCGAAAGCTATTAGAACCGTAGTAAAGGCTGCAGCAATAAAAGAAGAAAAAAGAGTAGTAGTTGAAATTATTTAAAGAGTTAGGTGAAGCCTAACTCTTTTTTATAATAAAATCATATAAAGTATAAAATTTTTAATTATAAAAAGAGGTGATAAATATATGAGAGAATTTTTTAAAGTAGGGAAGATTGTTAATACTCATGGGTTAAAAGGTGAGGTTAAAGTTATACCTTCTACTGAAGATGTAAATAACTTTAAAAGATATGAAGTTATTTTTATTGATGGAATAGAGAGAAAAATATTAGGTGTAAAATTTCAAAAAGATAGAGTTATATTGAAAATTGAAGGAATAGACTTTATAGATGATGCAGAAAAATATAAAAATAAAATTATAGAAGTACCAAGAGATATGGAACCAGAACTTCCAGAAGATACTTTTTATGCTAGAGATCTTATAGGAATTCATGTATTTGATACAGAAGGAAATGATCTTGGGCCTATATATGATGTTATAGAAACTAAAAATAATGATGTATATTGGATAAGAGAACCAAAAGAATTGTTAATTCCTGTACTTAAAGATATAGTTTTAGATATTAATTTAGAAGATGAAAAAATTATTATAAGACCTGTAGGAGAATGGTTAGATGAAGATTAGTATATTAACTCTTTTTCCAGAGATGTTTTCAATATTTAACCATAGTATTATAGGAAAAGCACAAGAAAAAGGACTTATAGAAATAGAAACTTTAAATATAAGAGATTACACTAAAAATAAGCATAAAAAAGTTGATGATTATCCTTATGGTGGTGGTGCTGGTATGGTTATGGCACCTCAGCCTGTAATAGATACTATAAGAGAATGTAAAAAAGAAAATAAAGGAAAAGTAGTTTTTTTAGGACCTAGAGGAAAGAAATTTAATCATGACCTTTCAAAAGAATTAGCAAAAGAAGATGAATTAATATTTTTATGTGGGCATTATGAAGGAATAGATGAAAGAATATATGAATACATAGATTTAGAAATTTCTATTGGAGATTTTATATTAACTGGTGGAGAAATGGCTGCTATACCAGTTATTGATTCTGTTTTAAGGCTAAAACCTGGAGTTTTAGGTAAAGAAGAAAGTTTTATGGATGAATCTTTTTCAAATGGATTATTAGAATATCCTCAATATACAAGGCCTGAAGAATTTGAAGGAAAACGAGTTCCTGAAGTACTTTTATCAGGACATCATGAAAATATTAGGAAATGGAGAAGATTACAATCTTTAATCATTACAAGAGATAGAAGGAAAGACTTATTTGATAAAATAGAATTAACAAAGGAAGATAAAAAAATATTAAAAACTTATAATAAATAAATTATTATAAGTATGCATATTTGATGAAGAAATTATATTTAGGTATATATTTAATAAATAAATTATTGCAAAGAGATATTTTTTATGATAGAATATGCTTTGTGCTAGTACGGGCGGTCCTCTTCTGGATTTTAAGCTCCGGAATGAACGTCAAATTAATTTTAGGAGGGAATGCACAATGAACGAAATTTTAAGAGCAATCGAACAAGAACAAATAAGAAATGATTTACCAAGCTTCAACGTTGGGGACAACATAAAAGTTCACCAATTAATAAAAGAAGGTAACAGAGAAAGAATCCAAGTATTCGAAGGAACTGTTATTAAGAAGCAAAACGGTGGTTTAAGAGAAACTTTCACTGTAAGAAGATTAGCTTACGGTACAGGAGTTGAAAAAACTTTCCCAATGAACGCTCCAATGATTCAAAAAATTGAAGTGACTAGAAGAGGTAAAGTAAGAAGAGCTAAGTTATTCTACTTAAGAGATAGAGTAGGTAAGGCTGCTAAGGTTAAAGAATTATTAGTAAGATAATTAACCATAAAGAAGAGGCTTAGAAGTAAGTCTCTTTTTTTTCTATAAATAAATTAAAGGAGGAATTTTTTATGGCAATAAACTGGTTTCCAGGGCATATGAAAAAGACTCAAAGAGAAATAAAAGAGAATTTAAAAGTTGTAGATGCAGTTATTGAAATTAGAGATGCAAGAATACCAAAAAGTTCTGCTAATCCTGATATAGATAAATTAGTTGGAAATAAACCAAGATTAATACTTTTAAATAAAAGTGACTTAACTGAGTCTAAAGTTACAAGAGAATGGATGAAATCTTTAACAAAAGATAATGTTAAAGTATTAGAGGTAAACTGCTTAAAAGGAAGTGGACTTCAAAAAATAAAGCCTGCTCTTAATGAATTATTAAAAGAAAAACATGATAGGCTTAGAGAAAAAGGATTAAAAACAATAATGACAAGAGTTATGGTAGTAGGTATACCTAACGTTGGAAAGTCAACATTTATAAATAAAATGGCTAGAAATAATATAGCACAGACTGGAGACAGACCAGGTGTTACTAAGAGTAAGAGATGGATAAAGACATCTATGGATGTTGAAATGTTAGATACACCAGGAGTTTTATGGCCTAAATTTGAGGATGATGAAACTGCATTAAATCTTGCTTTTACAGGAGCTATAAAAGATGAAATTATGGATATTGAAGATTTGGCATATAGATTAGTTGAAAGATTACAACAGTATTATAAAGATGAATTAATGGAAAGATATAAAATAGATACAATATACGATAATCCATTGGAGACTTTAGATGCTATAGCTATAAAAAGAGGTGCTATAATGAAGGGGCGCGAAATTGATTATAATAGAATAGCTGTTATATTATTAGATGAGTTTAGAGGCGGAAAAATAGGAAAGATATCATTAGAAAGACCTTAATAAAGGAGGTTTGAATTTTATGAATCTTTTAAAAGATAATTTATCAGAATTTAGTTATAAAGATATAAAAAGTGAATTTGATAATTTAGAACTTAATTTTAAAACAGATGATATAAATATTTTAAGTAAAATTTTATTAAATGATAAAAGAAAAAATGTTCAAAGTTTAGGTAATAAAATATTAAAAGAAAAAAAGAAATTAGAAGATGAATTTATAAGAGTAAAAAAAATGTATGATTTTGATAGAGGGTTTGCTAAAGGGAGAGTACTTGCAGGTGTAGATGAAGTAGGAAGAGGACCACTTGCTGGACCAATTGTATCAGCTGCTGTAGTTTTAGATTTAGATTCTTTAGATGATATTATACTTTACTTAAATGATTCTAAAAAATTATCTGAACATAAAAGAGAAGAACTTTCAGAAATAATAAAGGAAAAAGCATTAGCTTATTGTATTAGTGAATGTTCTAATGATGAGATTGATGAAAAAGGTATAGCTTATTGTAATAACAAAATATTTTTAGATGCAACTTATGGGCTTTCAGAAAGACCAGAAATAGTTTTATCTGATGGATACAACATAAAAGGTATAGAAATAGAAAATAAATTTGTTATAAAAGGTGATACTAAAAGTGCTAGTATAGCTGCAGCATCTATAATTGCAAAAGTTTATAGAGATAATCTAATGAAGGATATTTCCAAAAAATATCCAGAGTATGGATTTGAAAGCAATGTTGGATATGGAGCTAAGAAACATTTAGATGCATTAAAGGAATTTGGAGCTACACCTATACATAGAATGAGTTTTTTAAGGAATATACTATAAAAAGTAGTAATAGCAAAAGCTATTACTACTTTTTTATCTAAAAGCATCTTTTGTATAAATGATATTATAATTATTATTTTTAGTATTAAAATAAACCTCTAAAACGTCAAATCTTATAAAAAAATTTTTATAATTATTACTTAATAGAAAATATTTTGTTAATTTTTTAATGTTTTGAGTTTTTTTATAAGTTATAGATTCTATAGCACTTCCATAATTTTTATTATATCTACTTTTAACTTCCACAAAACATAATATATCATCTTTTTTGCAGATTATATCTATTTCGCCAAATCTATTTGAATAGTTTTTGCAAATTATATTATAACCATTTTTAATTAAATATTCTTTTGCAATATTTTCACCATAATATCCTATTTTTTTATTAAAAGATTTCATATTAAAACACCTCAGTTATGTATTATTGACATGTTAGATCAAATTTATTAAATAAAACTTTGATTAAAATCTTTTTTGTTGTTAATAATCATCTATGAGGTGATTAAAATGGCAATAAATATAAATAGTGCAACTAATATTGGAATAAATAGTTATGTTATAAATGTTGAAGTTGATATATCAAAGGGTATTCCTAGTTTCTCCATAGTTGGTCTTGCTGATGCTGCTGTAAGAGAAGCTAAAGAAAGAGTTAGAGCTTCTATAATAAATTCTGGATTTGAATTTCCTCTTGGTAGAATAGTTATAAATTTAGCCCCAGCTGATATGAGAAAAGTTGGTACACTTTTAGATTTACCTATAGCTATAGGTATATTAATGGAATCTAATCAATTACCAAAAAAGGATTTAAAAGAACATTTGTTAATTGGAGAATTATCTTTAAATGGAGAACTTAAAAGGAGTAAGGGAATAATTTCTATTTTACTTCAAGGATTAGATGATAACATAAGTAAATTTTTAATTCCTGAAGAAAATTTAAATGAAGTTTTAGAGGTAAGAAAAGGTAAAGTATACTTAATTAAGAATTTAAAAGAAGCAATAAATTATATAAATTATGAGGATATTTTGCCAGTTGATTATGGTGATTATAAGGAAGAAAAAGAAATAGAAAAATTTTTAGATTTTAGTTGTATAATTGGACAACAATCTTCAAAAAGAGCACTAGAAATTGCAGCTTCTGGAAGACATAATATAGCTTTATTTGGCAATCCAGGAAGTGGAAAAACAATGCTTGCAAAAGCATTAAACTCTATATTACCTCCTCTTACAGAAGAGGAAAAAATAGAGGTAGCTAAAATATATTCTATATCTGGAATGATAGATAAATATAAAAGTATAAATATACCATTTAGGCAACCTCATAACACTATAAGTAAAACTGCATTAATTGGTGGAGGAAAAGAAGTTAAACCTGGAGAGATTACTTTAGCTCATAATGGTGTTTTATACTTAGATGAAATTTTAGAGTTCAAGAGAGAAGTTTTAGAAGTTTTAAGAATTCCATTAGAAGAAAAAGTAATCAGAATAGATAGATTAAGTGATAGGATAGAAATGCCAAGCAACTTCCAACTTATAGCTTCTTATAATCCTTGTCCTTGTGGGAGAAAGTCTATATTAGGACATAATGATAAGTGTGAATGTAGCGAGTATGAAGTTAGGAGATATCAAAAAAGGTTATCAAAACCATTAAAAGATAGAATTGATATATTTAATTATGTTCCGTTAATTAATTTAGATGAATTTAATAAAGGAAAAATATCAGAAAATAGTAAACAAATTAGGGAGCGAGTTATTAAATCAAGAGAACTTCAAAATAAGAGATTAAAAAATACAAAATATAAATTCAATTCAGATATACAAGGAAAGGATATATTTGAATTGTGTAAGATAAATAAAAATGCAAAAAAAATACTAGAAGATTATTTTAGAATAAATACTCCTTCACTTAGAGGGTATGGGAAGGTAGTAAAAGTAGCACAAACAATTGCAGATATAGAGCTAGAAGAAGAAATAAAAAGTGAACATATTATAGAAGCAATAAATTATAGGAAGGATATAAATGGGGAGTTTATTTAAAGAGAGGTAGACAAATGGAAAAATATATATTATGGTTAATGTTAATGGAATGTACAAATCTTCAAAAAATTAAACTTATAAAAAAATATAAAGATGAGAAGATGATTTTTCTTCATTTTGATGAAATAAAAAGTGAAATTCCATTTAGTAATAAAAAATTTACAAATTATGATAAATATAAAGAATTAAATAAAACTGAGAAGCTAATTGAAAACTTAAAATTGCTTAATATAAGGTTTATTTCATTTAATGATAGTAATTATCCTGAAAGTCTAAAAAATATAAAGGAACCACCTTACATAATTTTTTATAAAGGGAATATAAATTTATTAAATGAAGAAATAGTTGCTATAGTTGGGGCTAGAAAAAATACTTCATATGGAGAAATGTCAACTAGACTAATAGCTAAAGATCTGTCTAAAAACAAGGTATGTATAGTTAGTGGAGGAGCACTTGGGGTAGATAAAATAGCTCATGATGAATGTTTAAAAAATGATGGAAAAACTATTGCTGTTTTAGGTTGTGGACTAGATATATGTTACCCTTTAAGCAATAAAGAATTATTAAAAAGAATAGAAGAAAATGGTTTAATAATATCGGAGTTTTTGCCAGGAACAAAACCTAATGCATATAATTTCCCAAGAAGGAACAGAATAATAAGTGGATTAGCAAAAGGGATAATTATAACCGAGGCTAATAAAAAAAGCGGTTCATTAATAACAGCTAGTTGCGCATTAGATCAAGGAAAAGATATTTTAGTTGTTCCTCATGATATATTTTCAGACAGGGGATTAGGATGTAATCTTCTAATAAAAGATGGTGCTTATATATATACTTGCTTAGATGATATATATACTATATTTAAAATAGAAAAGAAGATAGAAAAAACTATAGCTAATTCTAGCAATATATTAAGCATGATTAAGAATGAACCTGTACATATTGATGACATATTTGTAAAATCACAGGTTGACAGAAATACTTTATATGGTTTATTATTTGAACTGCAAATTAAAAATGAAATATTAAGTTTACCTGGAAATTATTATGTAAGAATAACTTGAATCTAAGGGGGTGAAGACTCCAATAAAAATTGGAGTTAATTATGGGCCAAAAATTAGTAATAGTAGAATCACCAGCGAAGGCTAAAACAATAGGAAAATACTTAGGAAAAAATTATATTGTTGAAGCTTCTATGGGGCATGTTAGAGATTTACCTAAAAGTAAGTTAGGTGTTGATATAGATGATGATTTTGAACCTAAATATATTACAATAAGAGGAAAAGGAGATTTACTTAAATCTTTAAGGAAGGCTGCAAAGAAAGCAGATAAAATATATTTAGCTACTGACCCTGATAGAGAAGGAGAGGCAATCTCTTGGCATTTAGCTAATCTTTTAAAGATAGATGATTCTGAGGAATGCAGAATAGTATTTAATGAAATAACTAAATCAGCAGTTAAAAGCTCTATAAAAAATGCAAGAAAAATAAATCAAGATTTAGTGGATGCACAACAAGCAAGAAGAATATTAGATAGATTAGTTGGCTATGAAATTAGTCCAATTTTATGGAAAAATGTAAAGTGGGGATTAAGTGCTGGAAGAGTTCAATCAGCTGCTCTTAAATTAATTTGTGAAAGAGAAGAAGAAATCAAAAGGTTTAAAGCAGAAGAATATTGGACGGTTGATTGCTTTCTTAAAAAGGGAAGAAAAAAATTCCCAATAAAGCTTTCAACTTATAAAAATAAGAAAATTGAATTGAAAAATGAAAAGGATTCTAATAAAGTAATAGAAGAATTAAATAAAGATGAGTTTTTAGTTGCTTCAATAAAAAAGGGAAGTAAACTTAAAAATCCTTTAGCACCTTTTACTACAAGTACACTTCAACAAGAAGCTAGTAAAAAATTGAATTTTATGACAAAGAAAACTATGTCAGTAGCTCAGGTTTTATATGAAGGTGTAGAAGTTAAAGGATATGGAACAGTTGGTCTTATAACTTATATGAGAACAGATTCTGTTAGAATATCAAAAGAAGCGCAAGAAAGTGCTAAAAGCTTTATTTTAAATAATTATGGAGAGAAGTATTTACCTGAAGAAACAAGAGTTTATAAAGGAAAGAAAAATATCCAGGATGCTCATGAAGCTATAAGACCTACAAATATAGATATAACTCCTGAGATAGCAAAAGCAAATTTATCACCTGAACAATATAAACTTTATACTTTAATTTGGAAGAGATTTGTTTCCTCTCAAATGGCATCTTGTATTTTAAATACAAATTCTATAGATATTTTAAATGGTGATTACAAGTTTAAGGCTACAGGATCAACAATAAATTTTGATGGATTCATGAAAATTTATGAATATGCTATAAATGAAGAAGATGATACATCTCTTCCAGAACTTGAAGAGGGAGAAGTGTTATCAGCAGCAAATATTGAAGGAAAACAACATTTTACTCAACCACCTGCAAGATATACAGAAGCATCTTTTGTAAAGTTGCTTGAGGAAAAGGGGATTGGTAGACCTAGTACTTACGTTCCTACAATTTCAACATTATTAAGTAGAGATTATGTAAATAGGGAAAAGAAAAATTTAATACCAACAGAATTAGGCTTTATAGTTAATAATATAATATGTGAATATTTTAAACAAATAGCTGATGTGGACTTTACTGCTAGTATGGAAAAAAATCTAGATAGTATAGAAGAAGGAAAAATTAAATGGAAATCTGTAGTTAGAGAATTTTTTGAACCACTTAAAAAATCACTTGATAAAGCTGAAAAAGAAATGGCAAAGGTCGTTATAGAAGATGAAGTTAGTGATGTGCAATGTGATAAATGCGGAAGAATGATGGTTATTAAAAAAGGAAGATATGGAAAGTTTTTAGCTTGTCCAGGATATCCAGAATGTAAAAATGCTAAACCAATAGTAGAAGAAATAGATGCACCTTGTCCAAAATGTGGAGGAAAGGTTTTAGCAAAGAGAAGTAAAAAAGGTAAGAAGTTTTTTGGGTGCTCTAGATATCCAGATTGTGATTTTGTAAGTTGGAATGAACCAGTCAAAGAAAAATGTTCAGAATGTGGATCTTATATGGTGAAAAAATATTCTAAAAAATCTGGAGATTATATAGAATGTTCAAATCCAGAATGCAAACATAAAGAGGAACTAAAAACTAACAAAGAAGAAATTAAAGAAGATTAAATTAAAATAATATAAAAGCTTTGTCAAAAAAAATAGAATGATATTGAAATAGATAACTTGGTGTGATAAACTGTATTAGGATTACGGATTTGTTAAAAAATTAAAACAATTTTAAATATTCTAACAAATGACAATATGAATCTGAAATAGTTAGATATCAAGGAGGATTTTTAATGTCATCACTACTTAATAAAGCGAGAAAATTAAATAAAATACTGCAAAAGTCAGGAACTGAAGCAGTAGCATTTGAAGACATATGTGAACTTTTAAGTAATGTTTTAGCTTGTAATGTTTATATTGTTAGCAAAAGAGGAAAAGTTATTGGTCATAGTTTTGCAACTAGCTTTGAATGTGAAATAATGAAAGAGAAAGTTATAGAAGAAAAAAAGTTTCCAAATGATTATAATGAAAAGTTATTAAAGGTTTCAGAAACTTTAGCTAATTTACCAAACAAAGGTGAATGTGTCTTTGATGGAATAGGAATGTGCACTATGTCAGACAAGCTATCAACTATAGTACCTATTATAGGAAATAGAGAGAGGTTAGGCACATTACTTTTAGCAAGATTTGGAGAAGTATTTACAGATGATGATCTTGTTTTATGTGAATATAGTGCAACGATAGTAGGAATGGAAATGTTAAGAGCTAAACAAGAAGAACTAGCAGAAGAAACAAGAAAGAAAGCTGTGGTTCAATTAGCTATAGGAACATTATCATATTCAGAATTAGAGGCTGTAGAACATATATTTAATGAATTAGGTGGAAATGAAGGATTACTTGTAGCATCAAAAATAGCTGATAAAGTTGGAATAACTAGAAGCGTTATAGTAAATGCTTTAAGAAAGTTTGAGAGTGCTGGAGTAATTGAGTCAAGATCATTAGGTATGAAGGGAACTCATATAAGAATATTAAATGATAAATTACTTGATGAATTAAAAAAGATAAAGTAGTCAATAATACGAGTAACATTGAATTTTAGTTACTCGTATTATTTTATATAAAAATATAAAAAAAAATAAATTTATGTTGATAGAAAAATTACCTTATGATATACTATCTAAGGTAATAAAAATACACACATTATCGAAATTATGATATAGGTGCCTTTATTTAAGGTTTATTATAATTATATCGATAGTGGAGGGAAAAACCAGGAGGTAACAATATGTCAGTTATATCAATGAAACAATTATTAGAAGCTGGTGTACATTTTGGACACCAAACTAGAAGATGGAACCCTAAAATGGCTCCTTACATCTTCACAGAAAGAAATGGAATCTATATTATAGATCTTCAAAAAACAGTTAAAAAGGCAGAAGAAGCTTATAACTTCTTAAGAGAAGTTTCAGAAGAAGGAAAAGAAGTACTTTTTGTTGGAACTAAGAAGCAAGCTCAAGAAGCTATTCAAGAAGAAGCTGTAAGATCAAACATGCACTTCGTAAACAACAGATGGTTAGGTGGAATGTTAACAAACTTCAAGACTATCAAAACTAGAATCAAGAGATTAGAAGATTTAGAAAGAATGCAAGAAGATGGAACATTTGATGTTCTTCCTAAGAAAGAAGTTATAAAATTAAAAGGCGAAATGGAAAAGCTTGAAAAGAACCTTGGCGGTATCAAGAATTTAGATTCAAAGAATATCGGAGCTATGTTCGTAGTTGACCCAAGAAAAGAAAAGAATGCTATTTCAGAAGCTAAAATATTAGGAATTCCAGTTGTAGCTATCGTAGATACAAACTGTGATCCAGAAGAAGTTGATTACGTAATTCCAGGAAATGATGATGCTATAAGAGCTGTAAAATTAATCGCAGCTAAAATGGCTGATGCTATAATCGAAGGAAGACAAGGTGAACAAATAGCTGAATAATATAGATGCTAAATAAAAGGTAGGTGAGGGTAACTTCATTTACCTTTTACCCTAGATGATAAGGGTTACTTTTAAAATTTAAGGAGGAATTATAATGATTACTGCAAAGTCAGTTAAAGAATTAAGAGATAAAACTGGTGCAGGTATGATGGACTGCAAAAAAGCTTTAACAGAAACTAATGGAGATATAGAAAAAGCTATCGAAGTATTAAGAGAAAAAGGATTAGCTGCTGCTGCTAAGAAAGCTGGAAGAATAGCTGCAGAAGGTATAGTTAAAACTTTTGTAACTGAAGATAAAAAGAAAGCTTCAATAGTAGAAGTTAACTGTGAAACAGATTTCGTTGCTGCTAACGAAGATTTCATAGCATTTGCTGAAAATGTTGCTAAATTAGTAGTTGAAAGCAATGCTACAACAGTAGAAGAATTATTAAACGAAAAAATGGGAGATGCTACAGTTCAAGAAACTCTTACTGCTTTAGTTGCTAAGCTTGGAGAAAATATGACAGTAAGAAGATTTGAAAGATTAGCATTAGAAAATGGTGCAATCGAAAGCTATATTCACGGTGGCGGAAGAATTGGTGTTTTAGTTGAAGTTTCAACTGAAGGAAATCAAGAAGTAGCTTCAGAAGTAGCTAAAGAAGTATGTATGCAAGTAGCTGCTGCTAACCCTCTATTCTTAAACAGAGATTCAGTAGATCAAGAATCATTAGAAAAAGAAAAAGAAATCTACAGAGTTCAAGCTTTAAATGAAGGAAAGCCAGAAAAAATCGTTGAAAAAATGGTTATGGGAAGAATTCAAAAGTACTTCAAAGAAGTTTGTTTAGTTGACCAAGTATGGGTTAAAGATGGAGATAAGACAATAGCTAAGTTATTAGAAGAAAAGTCAAAAGAAGCAGGTGCTCCAATGACTATAACAAAGTTTGTTAGATTTGAAAGAGGCGAAGGAATCGAAAAGAAAGAAGAAAACTTTGCTGAAGAAGTTGCAAAACAAATGGGTAAATAGTGACCTACAAAAGAGAACACCTTGTGTTCTCTTTTTTTGAAAATCAACATATGAATATTTGGAGGGATTTAAATGGCAGATTGTAAATATAATAGAGTAATACTAAAATTATCTGGTGAGGCTCTTGCTGGAACTAATGGTTTTGGATTAGATTTTAATGTAGCGAAAAGAATAGCATTAGAAATAAAAGAATTAGTTAATTCAGGAGTAGAAGTTGGATGTGTAGTTGGAGGCGGAAACATCTGGAGAGGTAGAAGCGGCGAAGGTATGGATAGAACTACTGCTGACTATATGGGTATGATGGCTACTTGTATAAATGCTTTAGCTCTTCAAGATTCACTTGAGCAAGTTGGAGTAGATACTAGAGTATTAACTGCAATAGAAATGAAAGAAATAGCTGAACCTTTTATAAGAAGAAGAGCTATGAGACATTTAGAAAAAGGTAGAGTTGTTATATTTGCAGCTGGAACAGGAAATCCATATTTCTCAACTGATACTACAGCAGCTCTTAGAGCGGCTGAAATAGAAGCAGACGTAATTCTTCTAGCTAAAAAAGTAGATGGTGTTTACGACAAAGACCCTCATAAGTATTCAGATGCTAAAAAATATGATAAACTATCATATATAGAAGTTTTAGAACAAGGATTACAAGTTATGGATTCAACAGCGACTTCTTTATGCATGGATAATGAAATTCCTATATTAGTATTTGGTTTAGATGAACCAGGAAATATTCAAAAAGCAATTACAGGTGAAGAAATAGGTACATTAGTTTCAAAATAAAAAAAGGAGGATATTTATGACTAAGGCGATTTTCAAAACACTAGAAGAAAAAATGCAAAAAACAATAAATGTTTTACAAAGTGATTTATCAACAATGAAAGCAGGTAGAGCTAATCCTACAATGCTTGACAGAATTCAAGTTGAATATTATGGAAGTATGTGTCCTTTAAATCAAGTAGCTAACATATCTGCTCCAGAACCAAGAGTTCTTCAAATAACTCCTTGGGAATCAACTCTTTTAAAAGATATAGAAAAGGCTATTCTTACTTCAGATTTAGGTCTTAATCCTTCAAATGATGGTGCTGTTATAAGATTAATAATACCAGAATTAACAGAAGAAACTAGAAAAAATCTAGTTAAAAATGTAAAAAAAGCTGGAGAAGATGCTAAAATAGCATTAAGATCAATTAGAAGAGATTCAAATGATAAGATAAAGGCTCTTAAGAAAGATGGAGAGCTTACAGAAGACGAAATGAAAAAAGCTGAAGATAATATTCAAAAATCTACTGATAAATTTGTTAAGGAAATAGATAAGTTAATAGAAGCAAAAGAAAAAGAGATAATGTCAATCTAATTTAAACAAAAAACCTGCTCTTTAGCAGGTTTTTTACATAAATAAAGGTGGGGAGGAAACTCATGCTTAATTTTTTAAAAGGGGAAAAAGAAAATATAGATAATAACATAAATATTGATATGGGTAATATTCCTGAACATATTGCTATAATAATGGATGGTAATGGAAGATGGGCTAAAAAGAGAAAATTACCAAGAACTATGGGTCATAAAGCTGGTGTTGAAACTATCCGTAGAGTATTAAAAGAAGCAGATAGACTTGGGGTAAAGTATATGACTTTATATGCATTTTCAACTGAGAATTGGAAAAGACCAAAAGATGAAGTAAATGCACTTATGAAATTATTAATACAATATTTAAAACAAGAAATTAATGAGCTACATAAAAATGGCGTTAAAATAAATGTTTTAGGAGATATATCTAGACTTCCTATAGAATGTCAAAAAGAAATAAAATCATCAGTTGAAAAGACGAAAAATAATACAGGAATAACTATGAATATAGCTTTAAATTATGGTGGAAGAGATGAAATAATAAGAGCTACAAAATTAATTGTAGAAGATGTTTTAAATGGGAATATTAATTTAGAAGATATAAATGATGAGATTTTTGAAAAACATTTATATACAAAAGATATACCTGACCCGGATATTATAATAAGACCTTCTGGGGAACAAAGATTAAGCAATTTTCTTCTTTGGCAGTGTGCTTATTCTGAATTTTGGTATTCAGATATTTGCTGGCCTGATTTTAAAGAGGAAGATTTAAGAAGAGCCATTTATGATTTTCAAAATAGAGATAGAAGATTTGGTGGAATAAAATAATAAATAAGGAGGTTTTCTAGTGAAATCAAATAGCAGATATCTTGGTGCTTTAATGATTGCTCCGTTTATTATATTTGTATTTTTAGGTGGAATTTGGCTAGAATTATTTACTTTAATAATTTCTGCAATTGGTATGCATGAATTTTATAGTGCTTTAAAGAAAAAAGATTTTAATCCTATATCAATAATAGGATATTTAATGCTTTTATTATTTTATGCATTAAATAATAACTTTCAGTATCTAACATATTTAGTTGTATTTTCAACATTTGTACTTTTGATAATTCCTGTTGTTAATTTAAAATATACTTTTATAGATGTTTCATTAACATTGCTAGGATTTATGTATGTTGGAATTTTATTTAGTTTTTTACATTTAGTAAATATAAAGTATGGTGGTGAATTCCTTGTTTGGCTTATATTTATAGGCTCATGGATGACTGATACTGCAGCTTATTATTCAGGAAAGTTTTTTGGAAAACATAAATTATGTCCTAAAGTTAGTCCTAAAAAAACAATAGAAGGATCTATTGGAGGGATAATAGGAGCAACATTATTTTGTGGTTTATTTGGAATAGTTGTATCAAAATATATTTATATAATGCCAATTTATAATTATTTTATAATAGGTATTTTATGTGGAGTATTTAGTCAATTTGGAGATTTAGTTGCATCTTCAATAAAAAGATATGTTGGAATAAAAGATTATAGTAATTTAATACCAGGACATGGAGGTATATTAGATAGATTTGATAGCATATTATTTTCAGGACTTGTAGTATTTTATTATTTAACATTTATAGTATGTATATAAAGAGAGCTCTAATTTAAATTAGAGCTCTCTTTTTTAAATTCTAAGAGTTTTTTTTTTGCATATAAATAAAAACAAAGGGGGGAGGGTTATGGAATTAAAAAGAGAACATAAGAAGGTTATAAAAGCTATTTTATTATTATTTTTCATTGTTTTTTTTATGTTTTTTATAAAAATGTATTTTACTCCTTTTTTATGGATAAGCATAACATTGTTACTGTCAAATCCCATATATAATTTATTGTTAAAGTTTAAAATTAGTAATAAATTATCAGCTCTTTTAAGTTTGCTTTTATTAAATTTAACATTAGCATTAACTTTATATTACTTAGGTAGAAATATATTTGAATTATTAATTGATATTTATAGAGAAAACATAAATATAATGAATTATTTAATATTAGAATTTAATGATTTTTTGGAAAATGTATTTGGAAATGTAAATATAAGCAATGAAGCATTAAAATTAATTAGTCCTGATTTTATAACAAAAGGTGCTATAAATACAGGTGAAGGGATAGTTAGTTATTTTATAGGAAATATTTGCACTTTTTTTATACTTGTAGACAAAAAAAATATAATAAATTATATATTTAAAGCTGTTCCAAATAATACTTTAGAAAGAATTGATAACAGCAGAAAAAATATAAAAAAAATAATAGTTATTCAATCTGTTCTTGTAATTACATCTACTATTATAACTATAATAGGATTTAAAATATTAGGAATTAAGGAATCTATAATTCTTGGAATAATATGCGGTATATTAGATTTACTTCCATATGTGGGAACAATAATTGTATTTATACCAATAATAATATACAATATTATTATAAAAAATTACCTAATATCTTTTGGATTAATATGCCTTTATATATTAATACAAATTTTAAGAGAACTTTTAGAAATGAAATTATTAAGTAATAAATTAAATATGCATCCTTTAATAATGTTTATTTCTGTTTATATAGGAATAAAAGTATTTGGTATAATAGGTATAATAATAGGTCCTATATATAGTATTATGGTAAAAGATATATTTTGTAATAGCTAAATTAAATATGGAGGAAAAGATATGAAAAACATTTCGATATTAGGAGCAACAGGTTCAATAGGAACACAAACTTTAGATGTAATTAGAAAATCTAATAATATAAATTTAATTGGAATTACAGCAAATACTTCAGTAGATAAGGTAAAAGATATAATTGATGAATTTAATCCCAAATATGTAGGAATGATGGATAAAAAATCAAAAGATGAAATAGAAAAGTATGTTAAAGAAAAAAAGTTAGCTATAAACGTATTTGAAGGTATAGAAGGATTAAATAAAATAGCATCTTTAGATGAAATAGATACAGTTGTAACATCAGTAGTTGGAATGATAGGCTTAGAACCAACTATTAATGCTATTAGAAGTAAAAAAGATATAGCTCTTGCTAATAAAGAAACTTTAGTTGTAGCAGGTGAGCTTGTTATGAAAGAAGCTAAAAAGTATGGTGTCAAAATTTTACCAGTAGACTCAGAACATAGTGCAATATTTCAAAGTCTTAGAGGAAATTCTATTAAAGAATTAAAAAAAATAATTCTTACTGCATCAGGAGGTCCATTTAGAGGTAAAAAGATTGAGGACTTAAAAAATATATCATTAGAAGATGCCTTAAATCACCCTAATTGGAGTATGGGCAGAAAAATAACAATAGACTCATCAACTCTAATGAATAAAGGACTTGAAGTTATTGAAGCACATTGGTTATTTAATTGTGAATATGATAATATACAAGTTTTAGTACATCCACAAAGCATAATACATTCAATGGTGGAATATAAAGACAATAGTATAATAGCACAATTAGGATCAGCAGATATGAGGCTTCCTATTCAGTATGCGCTTAATTATCCAAGTAGAGAAAAATCTATTGCAAATGGAATAAATTTTTATGAAATAGCAAATCTTACATTTGAAAAGCCTGATATAGAGACATTTAAATGTTTAAAATTAGCTTTTCAAGCTGGAAAGCATGGAAAATTAATGCCTACAATATTAAATGGAGCAAATGAAGAGGCAGTAGACTTATATTTGAATAAAAAAATAAAATATCTTCAAATAGGAGATATAATAGAACACTGTATGGAGTATTTTAAGAAAGAAGGGGAAGGAGAAGTAACTTTAGAAAATGTTATTTCTCTAGATAAAAAAGTAAAGGAATATGTAAGGAAAAAATATAGCTAGGAGGAAATTAAATGTATATACTATATGCTATAATAGCATTTGGATTACTTATAATAGTTCATGAGTTTGGTCATTTTATCCTTGCCAAAATAAATGGGGTTAAGGTTGAAGAATTTTCAATAGGTATGGGACCTAAGATTTTTTCTGTAAATGGAAAAGAAACTAAGTATTCTTTAGGATTATTACCTATAGGCGGTTATGTGAAAATGCTAGGTGAAGAAGAAGATGTTAAAGATGAAAGAAGTTTTTCATCAAAATCTCCTTTAAGAAGAATTACTATTATATTAGCAGGAGCTATAATGAATTTAATACTGGCTATTGTTATATTTACTACAATTATTAGTAACTTTGGATATGCTTCTACAAAAGTTTACAAAGTTACAGAAAATAGTCCAGCAGCAAAGGCTGGTATACAGTCAGGAGATAAATTTATAAAAGTTGATGGAGATAAAGTTCATTATTCAGATGATGTAACTTTTGCTATAGCTTTATCTAAAGGTAAGCCTTTAGATTTAGAGATTGAAAGAAATGGAGAACTTTTAAATTTAAAAGTTAAACCAGAATATAATAAGGAAGAAAAAAGAGATATGTTAGGATTTTACTTTGAAAAAATAAAAAATCCTACTATAATAGAAAGCATAAAAGTTGGTTTATATAAAACAGTGTCTGTTGTAGATCAAACTTTTAATGGACTTAAGATGATATTTACTGGGGAAGCTAATCTTAAGACTGATGTTGGTGGCCCTGTTACTATCATAAAATTATCAGGTGCAGCGGCAAAGGCTGGTATATGGAATTTATTAAACTTAACTGCATTTATCAGTGTAAATCTTGCAGTATTTAATTTATTACCACTTCCTGCCCTAGATGGTGGATGGACAGTAATTCTTTTAGTTGAATTAATAACAAAAAGAAAGGTTCCAGATAAAGTTGTTGGAGCGTTAAATTTTGTTGGATTTGCATTTCTTATGGGGTTAATGCTTTTAGTAACTGTAAAAGATATACTGTTCCCAATAAATTTATAGGAGAATAAAAAATGAAAAGAAAATTAACTAGAGTAGTAAATATAAAAGATTTGAAAATAGGTGGAAATAATCCTGTTATAATACAATCAATGACTAATACTGATACAAGAGATGTAAAAAGCACACTAGAACAAATAAATAAATTAGTAAGTGCTGGATGTCAAATGGTAAGATGTGCTGTTCCTGACATGGAAGCTTGTGAAGCACTTAAAGAAATTACAGAAAAATCACCAGTTCCAATAGTAGCAGATATTCATTTTGATTATAGATTAGCACTTAAAGCAATTGAGAATGGAGTTTCAAAACTTAGAATAAATCCAGGAAATATAGGTGATTACGAGAGAATAAGAGCTGTTGTTTCTAAAGCTAAAGAAAATGGAATTCCTATAAGAATAGGAGTAAATTCAGGATCTTTAGAAAAAGATATATTACAAAGAGATGGAAAGCCAACTGCTAAAGGATTAGTTGAAAGTGCATTAAGACATGTTAAAATATTAGAAGATTTAAATTTTTATGATATAGTAGTATCAATTAAATCATCAAATGTTCCTATGATGATAGAAAGTTATAGATTAATGAGTGATAAATGTAATTATCCATTACACTTAGGTGTTACAGAATCAGGCACTACATTTAAAGGAACTATAAAGTCAAGTATAGGAATAGGAACATTACTTGCAGAAGGAATAGGAAGTACTATAAGAGTTTCATTAACATCTGATCCAATTGAAGAAATAAAAGTAGCAAAAGAAATATTGAGAGATTTAGAATATACAAAGGAAGGAATAGAACTTATTTCATGTCCTACTTGTGGAAGAACAGAAATAAATCTTATAGGTATAGCTGAAGAAGTTGAAAGACGATTAGAAGGAATAAATAAGAATATTAAAATTGCAGTAATGGGTTGTGTTGTTAATGGACCTGGAGAAGCTAGAGAAGCAGATATTGGAATAGCTGGTGGAAAGGGCGTTGGAATAATATTCAAAAAAGGTGAAATAGTAAAAAAAGTAAAAGAAGAGAATTTAGTTGATGAACTTATAAACGAGATAAAATCTTTATAAGGTTTATAAATTTAAATTATCCCCCAAAATTATAATTGTTTTGGGGGTAATATTTTGAAAAAGTAATTAAGGAAAGGAGGAAATCCTTTGAGTGAAGAGTTTATAAAAAATATTAATAAAGAGATTAAGAAAAATGATATTTTAGAAGAAAAAGAAATAAAATTAAGTAGATTTCAATTTTATAAAAAAAGTAATATATTAAAAGTTGTAATAAAATCAAAACATGATTTATCAAATAGAGAAGAAGATTGGATTAAAGGATTAATAACAAAAAACTTAGGAATAAATATTAATATAGAGCTTTTAATATATAAAGATGTAGATGATGCTACAGCTTATGAAATAATAAAAAAATATTGGTCGGATGTAGTTTTAGATATAGTTAAAAAAAATCCATTATCTAAAAACGTCCTTTATTCAAAAAATAAAGAAGTAGTAGATAATAACACTATAATTATAAGGTATGGTAGTGAAGCTATTATAAATCATCTAAAGAAAAAAGATATAGAAAAAAAAGTATCTTACCAAATACGTGATATATTTGGTAAAAAAATAAGGTTAGAGTTGATATATGATAGTTCTTTAGAAGATGAAAACTATGAAGAAAATAAAGCTAAGGAAAATAAAAAAATAGTTGATGATGTTCTTCAAGGAAGAATAGTTCAAAAAAGTGAAGTTCCTAAGGAAAGTAAAAAAGAAAAGAAAGAACATCAAAAGAAACAACAAAATGAAGGTTATCAAAAGTTTAAAAAAGAACCTAAAGGTGAAAATACGATTCTTGGAAGAAATATAAGCCAAGAAGCTATAAGTATAAGCGAAATTGATGAGACTTCTGGATATGTTGCAATTATAGGTGAAGTATTTAAAACAGAAATAATAGAAACAAGAACTGGAAAAATGATATTAACATTTTTTATAACTGATTATACAAGTTCAATTACAGTTAAATGTTTTTTAAGAGATAAGGATAAAGAAGAAGTTTTGGATAATGTAAAGAAGGGGCTTTACTGTAAAGTAAGAGGAGAAGCTATATATGATACATATGCAAGAGAAGTTGTAATAATGGGTAGAGATATAGTAAAAATGAAGAAAATAGAAAGAATGGATGGTTCAGAGGAAAAGAGAGTAGAATTACATCTTCACACTAATATGAGTACTATGGATGGCATGGTATCAGCAAGCAAAATGATAGAGAGAGCTTCTAAGTGGGGGCATGAGGCTATTGCTATAACAGATCATGGAGTTGTTCAGGCTTTTCCAGATGCTCAAAGTGCTTCTAAAAAATTTGGAGTTAAAGTTATATATGGAGTTGAAGGATATTTGGTTAATGATGGAATTCCTTTAGCTATAGGTGAAAATGGGGAATCTTTAGATGATTCTTATGTAGTATTTGATTTAGAAACTACAGGTTTTTCACCTAAAAATGATAAAATAATAGAAATAGGCGCTGTAAAAATCAGAGAAGGAAAAATAATTGATAGATTTAGTGAGTTTGTAAATCCAGAAAGAAATATACCATATAAAATAACTGAACTTACAGGAATTTCAGATAGTATGGTAGCTGAAGCAGAAACAATAGATACATTATTGCCTAAATTTTTGAAATTTTGTGAAGGAAGTGTGTTAGTTGCACATAATGCAGCTTTTGATACTGGATTTATTAAATACAACTGTAGAAATAAATCGCTTAAATTTTCTTTTACTATATTAGATACAGTTCCTCTTGCTAGATTTTTATATCCAGAATTAAAGAAGGTTAAGCTTAATATAGTTGCTAAACATTTAGGCATATCTTTAGAGAATCATCATAGAGCAGTAGATGATGCTGAAGCAACAGCGCAAATATTATTAAAATGTTTTGAAAAATTAAAAGAAGAAAAAGAGATATATGATTTAAAAAGTTTAAATAATCAGTTTTTATCTCATATTGATATAAAAAAGCAACCTACTAATCACATAATAATATTAGCTAAAACTCAAGAAGGACTTAAAAATTTATATAAATTAGTGTCTGAAGCACATCTAGATAATTTTTTTAAAAATGCTAGAACCAAAAAATCTAGACTTCAAGAAATGAGAGAAGGACTTATAATTGGTTCAGCTTGTGAAGCAGGTGAAGTATATAGGGCTATTTTAGATGGTAAAAGTGATGAGGAAATTATTGAAATATGTAGGTTTTATGATTATCTAGAAATACAACCAATTGCAAATAATAATTTCTTAATTCAAAAAGGGAATGTAAATGATGAAGAAGAATTAAGAGATATTAATAAGAAAATATATAATATAGGTAAAAAGTTAAATAAATTAGTTGTAGCCACTGGAGATGTTCATTTTTTAGATCCACAGGATGAGGCGTTTAGAAGAATTATAATGGCTGGTAAGGGATTTAAAGATGCTGATAATCAACCTCCTCTTTATTTAAAAACAACGGACGAGATGCTGAAAGAATTCTCTTACTTAGGTGAAGAAGAAGCAAAAGAAGTTGTTATTTTAAATCCTAAGAAAATAGCATCTGAAGTTGAAAATATAAAGCCAATACCAGAAGAAACTTTTCCACCTAAAATAGAAGGGGCAGAAGATGAAATAAGAAATATGGTTAATAATAAAGTTCATAGTATATATGGTGAAAATTTACCAGATGTAATACAAAAAAGATTAGATAAAGAACTTAATTCAATAATAAATAACGGTTATGCAGTTCTTTACCTTATAGCACAAAAACTTGTTGCAAAATCTTTAGAAGATGGATATTTAGTTGGATCTAGAGGATCTGTTGGATCTTCTTTTGTTGCAACAATGTCTGATATTACTGAAGTTAACGGATTACCACCACATTATGTTTGTCCAAATTGTAAAAAATCTGAATTTTTCTTAGATGGATCTATAAGTTCAGGAGCTGATTTGCCTGAAAAAAATTGTCCAAATTGTGGAACTCCTTATAAAAGGGATGGGCATGATATTCCGTTTGAAACATTTTTAGGTTTTGAAGGAGATAAAGAGCCTGATATAGATTTAAATTTCTCAGGAGAATATCAGGGAGTAGTTCATAAATATTGTGAAGTTTTATTTGGAAAGGGCTATGTTTTTAAAGCTGGAACAATAGGTACAGTGGCAGAAAAAACTGCTTATGGATATGTAAGAAAATATTTAGATGAAAGAGGAATAAGAGCAACTAGTGCTGAAATTGAAAGATTAACAATAGGATGTACTGGTATAAAGAGAACTACTGGTCAGCACCCAGGTGGTATTATGGTTGTACCTAGCGATAATGAAATATATAATTTTTGTCCAATTCAACATCCTGCAGATGATAATGATACAGATATAATAACAACACATTTTGATTATCATTCAATAAGTGGTAGACTTTTAAAGCTTGATATATTAGGTCATGATGATCCGACAGTTCTTAGAATGTTACAAGATTTAACTGGGCTTGATCCTAAAACTATTCCTTTAAATGATGAAAAAGTTCTTAGTTTATTTACTAAACCAGATGCTCTTGGAGTTACCAAAGAAGAGTTAAAATGTGAAGTTGGAAGTTATGGATTGCCGGAGTTTGGTACAAAATTTGTAAGACAAATGCTTGTTGATACTCAGCCAAAATCATTTGCAGATTTAGTTAGAATATCAGGGCTTTCACATGGTACAGATGTTTGGCTTAATAATGCTCAATATTTTATTAAAGAAGGATATACAACTTTAAAAGATTGTATAGCAACAAGAGATGATATTATGGTTTACTTAATGTACCAAGGTGTTCCACCAAAGGCCTCATTTACCATAATGGAAAAGGTAAGAAAAGGAAAAGGTCTAACTGAGGATGATGAAAAATTAATGAGAGAAAACAATGTACCAGATTGGTATATAGAATCTTGCAAAAGAATAAAATATATGTTCCCAAAAGGACACGCTGTTGCATATGTTATGATGGCTGTAAGAATAGCTTATTATAAAGTTTATTATCCTGAAGCTTATTATGCCACATATTTTACAGTAAGAGCTGATGATTTTGATGCTGACCTTATATGTAAAGGTGAAGGAGCAATTGATGATAAACTACAAGAATTATATAACTTAGGGAATGCAGTTACAGCAAAAGATAAGGGAATGATAACATCTTTAGAAATGGCATTTGAAATGTATAAAAGAGGGTTTAAATTTTTAAAAGTAGATTTATATAAATCAGAAGCAACTAAGTTTATAATAGAAAAAGATGGATTAAGACCTCCTATAAATGCACTTCAGGGAGTTGGAGATAATGCAGCAAAAGCTATAGTTGAGGCTAGAAAAGATGGAGAATTTATATCAAAAGAAGATTTGAGACTTAGAGCAAAAATAACAAAAACTGCTGTAGAAACATTAGATAATCATGGATGTTTAGAAGGAATGTCTGAAACTAACCAGTTATCTTTATTTTAAAAATTCATTATATTGACAATTTATTTAAAGATACTTGAAAAAAGATAGCTTATATGATAGACTTTATATGAAGAAGATTATTACTAATAGCTAGATTAAAGGAGTGGGAAGTAATTACCCGCTCTTTCTGTTTAGAACGCAACTTAATAATAGGTTGCGTTTTTACTTAGAAATAGAATTTTAGTGTATTGGGAATAATAAGAGCAAAAAATTGAATATGGAAAAGGAGGACAAATATGAAAAAAGATGCTTTAATCGAAAGAATAGAAGAATTAGTTATTCCAATAACTGATGATTTAGGATATGAATTATATCATGTTGAATTCGTAAAAGAAAATGGAGAAAATTATTTAAGAATATATATAGATAATGAAGATGGCATAACACTTACTGATTGTGAAAATGTTTCAAGAAGAGTTAGTGAAATGTTAGATATAGAAGATCCAATAAGTACTTCATATTATCTTGAAGTTTCTTCACCAGGAATAAATAGAAACTTATATAAAGAAGATCACTTTAATAGATTTATAGGTAAAGAAATATTTGTAAGATTTACAAAGACAACAAATGGACGTAAGAATATAAAAGGTATATTAAAATCATGTAAAGATGGTTTTATAGAAATAGATGGAGAAGAAACAGTAAGGATTGAACTTGAAAAGGTTAAATCAGCAAATTTAGAAGGAGAATTATAAAAGGAGGATAAACAGATGAACGAAGAGTTTATAGGTGCTCTTAAAGAGATAGTAAAAGAAAAAGGAATAAGTGAAGATTTAATATTTACAACAATTGAGGATGCAATGGTTGCAGCATATAAAAAAAATTATGCAAATCAATATACATCAGCTCAAAATGTCAAAGTTTCAATAAATAGAAATAATGGAGAAATAGGAGTTTATGCTCAAAAAGTTGTTGTTGATGAAGTTTATGATGAAGTAACTGAAATCAGTTTAGAAGAAGCAAAAGAAATAAATCCTAAATATGAAGTTGATGATGTTGTTGATATAGAAGTTACTCCAAGAAACTTTGGTAGAGTTGCAGCTCAATTAGCTAAACAAGTTGTTACACAAAGAATAAAAGAAGCAGAAAGAAATATAGTTTATAGTGAATATAAAGATCAAGAGTTTGACATAATAACAGGTACTGTTCTTAGAAAAGATAAAGGATTAGTATTCGTAAGCATAGGAAAACTTGAAGGAGTTATAGGACCTAATGAGCAAATGAAAGGTGAAGAATACAATTTCAACGAAAAGTTAAAACTATATATAGTTGAAGTTAAAAACACTTCAAAAGGAGCTCAAATAAATGTTTCAAGAACTCATCCAGGATTAGTTAAGAGATTATTTGAACTTGAAGTTCCAGAAATTTATGAAGGAATAGTTGAAATTAAGAGTATATCAAGAGAAGCAGGATCAAGAAGTAAAATTGCTGTATATTCAAATGATGAATCTGTAGATGCTATGGGAGCGTGTGTTGGTCCTAAAGGAGTAAGAGTTCAAAATATAGTAAATGAACTTAAAAATGAAAAGATAGATATAATAAAATGGAGTAAAGACCCAGCAGAATTTATAGCTAATTCTTTAAGTCCAGCAAAAGTTTTAAGTGTTACAGTTAATGAAGATGAAAAATCAGCAAAAGTTGTTGTAGATGATAATCAACTTTCTTTAGCAATTGGAAAAGAAGGTCAAAATGTTAGATTAGCAGCTAAATTAACTAATTGGAAAATAGACATAAAGAGTAAGACACAAGCTTTAAAAGAAGAGGAAGCAAATAAAGAAGAAGTTATTAATATGGATTCAGAAGAAATATCAGAATAGGAGAGATGTTTTTTATGAAGACTAAAAAAATACCTTTAAGAATGTGCACTGGATGTATGGAAATGAAGCCGAAAGTTGAACTTATAAGAGTTGTAAAATCAAAAGATGGTGAAGTTTCTGTAGATTTAACAGGAAAAAAGTCAGGTAGAGGAGCTTATATTTGTAGATCTACTGAATGTTTAAAAAATGCAGTAAAAACAAGAAGACTTAGTAGAAATTTAGACATTCAAATAGATGAGGCAATTTATGATAGGCTAAGGGAAGAGATGAAAGATGAATAAATTTTTGAATTTTCTAGGATTAGCTAAAAGATCAGGTAGCCTGATAGAAGGATATAGCAGATGCAATGAACTTAGAAATAAGACAAAAATATATCTTTTTGTAATTTCAAAAGATGCATCTGAATCAACTAAGAAAAAATTTAAAAAGCATTGTAATGAAAATGAAATAGCATATATTGAAGACTTCTCTAAAGAAGATTTAGGGATTGGCATAGGAAAAGAAGAAATTAAAATTTTAGCAATTAAAGATCAAAATATGGCTAAAAAATTATTATCTCTTTACGAGGAGGAAAATGTATGTAGAAATTAACCGGGGGTGACTGTATGTCAAAAATTAGAGTGTATGAATTAGCAAAGGAACTTAATATAAGTTCAAAAGATTTAATTGAATTATTAATGGATGAATTTAATATAGAAGTCAAGAATCATATGAGTGTAATAGAAGATGAGGATGCAGAACTTATAAAAGAACTTTTAGGAAACTCATCAGAAGGAACAGCAGAAATCGTAGAAGAATACGAGAAAATTGTTGATGAAGAAGTAAACAAAGGACCTAAGAAAAAGAAAAAAGGTAAGAGAAATTCAAATTCAAATGAAGATAATGATAGTGATGAAGCTAAAATTATTGAAGTTGGTGAAACTATTCTTGTAAAAGAATTAGCAGAAAAATTAAATAAACCATCAGCAGATGTTATAAAAACACTTATATTTACTGGTGTTATGGCTGGAATAAATCAAGAAATAGATTTTGCTACAGCAGAAAAAGTTTGTGAAAAGTACGAAGTTTTAATAGAGAAAAAGGAAGAATCAGCAGAGCTTGATAAATTAGAAATAGAAGATGAAAAAGAAGAAAATCTTCAAAAGAGACCTCCTATAATAACTGTAATGGGACACGTTGACCATGGTAAGACATCACTTTTAGATGCTATAAGAAAAGCTAAGGTTACTGCAACAGAAGCAGGTGGTATAACACAACACATAGGAGCATATACAGTAACAGTAAATGGAGAAGAAATAACATTTTTAGATACTCCAGGACATGAAGCTTTTACAGCAATGAGAGCAAGAGGGGCACAAATTACAGATGTAGTTATATTAGTTGTTGCAGCAGATGATGGAATAATGCCACAAACAAAAGAAGCTATAAGCCACTGTAAAGCAGCAGGGGTTCCTATGGTAGTTGCTATAAATAAAATAGATAGACCAGGAGCTAATATAGATAGAGTAAAACAAGAATTAACTGAGTATGGATTAGTTGCAGAAGACTGGGGTGGAGATACAATATGTGTTCCAGTTTCAGCTAAAGAAGGTCAAGGAATAGGTACATTACTTGAAATGGTTCTTTTAACAGCAGAAATGTTAGAATTAAAAGCTAATCCAAATAGAAAAGCTAAGGGAACTGTAATTGAAGCTAAACTTGATAAAGGTAGAGGAGCAGTTGCTAGTTTACTTGTTCAAAATGGTACTTTACATGTTGGAGATTCAATATTAGTTGGATCAACTTATGGAAGAATAAGAGCTATGTTTGACGATACAGGAAAGAAAATAAAATCAGCTGGTCCATCAATTCCAGTAGAAATTTTAGGACTTTCAGAAGTTCCAGCAGCAGGAGACAGATTTAATCAAGTAAAAGATGAGAAAACTGCTAGAAATATGGCTGAAAACAGGAAAGAAAAAATGAAAGCTGAAAGTCAAAATAGACATAGAGTTTCTCTTGAAGATTTATATAGTCAAATAAAAGAAGGTACTGTAAAAGAATTAAGTATTATAGTAAAAGCTGATGTTCAAGGTTCAGTTGAAGCTATAAGACAATCTTTAGAAAAATTATCAACAGAAGATGTTAAAGTAAGAGTTATACATGGAGGTGTTGGTGCTATAACTGAAACAGATATAACATTAGCAACTGCTTCTAATGCAATAGTAATAGGATTTAATGTAAGACCGGATAATAATGCTGTTTCAGCGGCTGAAAAAGATGGTGTAGATATTAAAACTTATAGAATTATATATGATGCAATAGATGATGTTAAATCAGCTATGATTGGAATGCTTGAGCCAGAATATAAAGAAGTTGTATTAGGTAAAGCAGAAATAAGAGAAACTTATAAAATATCAAATGTTGGTACAATAGCTGGATGTTATGTTACAGATGGAAAAATAACAAGAAATTCAGATATAAGAGTTATAAGAGATGGTATAGTAATATTTGAATCAACTTTAGCATCTTTAAAAAGATTTAAAGATGACGTAAAAGAAGTTAAGAGCGGATATGAATGTGGATTAAGTGTTGAAAAATTCAATGACATTAAAGAAGGAGACATTATTGAAGCATATACTATGGAAGCCATCGAAAGAAAAGAACTGTAATTAAGAGGTGAATTAACATGGCTAATTATAGAGGTGGAAGAATAAACGAAGAAGTTAAGAAAGTTGTAAGTAGTTTAATTCAAAATGAAATAAAAGATCCTAGATTAACAGCTATGATTTCAGTAACAGGCGTTGAAGTAACTAGAGATTTAAGTTATGCAAAAGTATTTGTAAGCATATTTGCAAATAGTGAAGAAGAAAAAGAAAGCAATCTAAAGGCTTTAAAAAGTGCAAGTGGATTTATAAGAAGAGAAGTTGGGCGTAAGGTTAAATTAAGAGTTACCCCACAAATAATTTTTGAATTAGATGAATCAATCGATTATGGAATGAAAATTGATGGATTAATAAGAAAAGCTAAGGAGCAATAATATATGGCACTTAAGGATATTAAGAAAATTATCATTGAGGCTAATAAAATTGGAATAACATATCATACATCACCAGATGGAGATGCTATAGGTAGTGCCTTAGGTCTTCTTAATGGGTTAAGAGAACTTGGTAAGGAAGTGTATATAATATCTAAGGATACACTTCCTGAAGATTTCTCTTATCTTCATTATTCGGAAGAAATTAATGGTACAATTACAGAGCCAACAGAAGGAACGGACTTGGTAATTGTTTTAGATTGTGGAAATTTAGAAAGAATATCTGCAGATTTATCGCAATTTAAAGGAATGATAATTAATATAGATCATCATATGTCGAATGATAATTATGGGTTTATAAATTATGTTGATACTGATGCGGCTGCTACAGCAGAAATAGTATTTTTATTATTAAAAGAAATGGGATATGACTTTTCAGTTAAAGAAGATATATTGCAAAAAATAGGAAATTGTATATATACATCTTTAGTTACGGATACAGGTTCTTTTAGACATTCTAATGTTACTAAAAGAACACATAATATAGCTGGGGATTTAATTGAAGTAGGAGTTAATAATTCAAGTATATACAATAACTTGTTTGATAATAGAAGTATAAATAAACTTAATTTGATGGGATATGTTTTTCAAAGAGCTAAACTTTATTTTGATGGTAAAGTTGTTTGTGCATCTATAGATGATAATATAATAAAAAAATTTGATGCTGAAAAAGAAGATACTTCAGATATAATAGGAACTCTTTTAAGTATAAAATCAGTTGAAATTGCTATTCTTTTAAAGGAAGTTGAAGAAGGCGTAAAAGCAAGCCTTAGATCAAAAAATGATTTTGATGTTAGAAAAATAGCAGAACAATTTGGAGGCGGTGGACATATAAAAGCTTCTGGACTAATGCAAAGAGGGGTTTTACTTAATGTAGCTAAGGATAATCTTTTAAATTCTATTGAAAGAGAGTTAATGTCATGCAAGGAGTAATTAATATATTTAAAAACCCTGGAATGACATCTTTTGATGTTGTAAGAATTATAAAGAAGATTTCAAAAGAAAAGAAAGTAGGACATACAGGCACTCTAGATCCTGAAGCATGTGGTGTTTTACCAATTTGTCTTGGAAAAGCAACAAAAATAATAGATTATATAATGATAGCACCTAAAAGATATGAAGTTGAATTTTCTTTAGGTTTTAAGACTACAACATATGATTTAGAAGGTGAGGTTCTAGATAAAAAGGATATTTCTCATCTTGAGGAAAATATTATATATAATGTCATAAAATCTTTTGAAGGAACTTATAGTCAAATTCCACCAATGTATTCGGCTATTAAAAAAAATGGTGTAAGATTATATGATTTAGCAAGACAAGGAATAGAAATCGAAAGAGAAGGTAGAGAAGTTACTATATATAACATAGATAATATAAAGATAGATTTACCTAAAATTACAATGTCTGTTAAGTGTTCTAAGGGAACATACATAAGAAGTTTATGCTATGATATAGGTGAAAAATTAGGTGTTTATGGAACTATGTGTAAGTTAAAAAGAACTGAAACATCAGTATTTAAAGAACAAGATAGTATAAATATAGATTTACTAAATGAAGATAATATTAGTGAATATTTAATACCTATAGAAAAAGCATTAAATGCATACCCTTCTGTAACTATAAATAATAAATTTAGAAATCTTCTTGTAAATGGAGCAAATGTATACGATAAGAGGATTTTTAAAAGTGATGTTGAGATAAATACTTTATATAGAGTTTTTGATGAAGATAATATGTTTTTAGGGCTTGGAAAAAAATATAAAGATGGATTTAAGTTAGAAAAATTATTAATATAACTTAATAGGAGAGAATGCTAAAAGATGAAAGTAATTGATAAAAAAGATACTGGATATTATATTGCATTAGGAAGTTTTGATGGATTGCACAAAGGACATTTGTCATTAATAGAAAAGTGTATAGAGCTTTCTAAAATAAACAATTGCAATAGCATGGTATTTTCATTTAGTAATCATCCAAGAACTGTTATTAATCCAGATAAAAAAATAGAATATTTAATGAACAATAATGAAAAATTTAATATTCTAAAAAATGAGGGTATAGATAAGGTTGTTCTTAGAGAATTTAATAAAGAATTTATGGAATTATCAGCAGAAGGATTTATAGAGAAACTTTGCGATGAATATAATGTTAAAGGTATAGTAGTAGGTTTTAATTATAAGTTTGGACATAAAAATCTAGGAGATACAAAACTTTTAGAAAAACTATCTAAATTTTATAATTATGATTTAAAAATTATGGAACCACTTTTATTTGATGGATATCCTATAAGTAGTACTAGAATAAGAAAAGCAATAAGAGATGGTGAAATTGAATGTGCAAATAAGATGTTAACTAGACCTTATAGTATTACAGGAAAGATAATACATGGTAGACAGTTAGGTCGAACTATTGGATTTCCTACTGCAAATTTAAAAATGAATTTCAATAAAATTATTCCTTGTATTGGTGTATATTATAGCAATGTAAAGTGGAATAATAAAATATATAAGGGAATAACATCAGTTGGTAAAAATCCTACTGTTGAAGGTAAAAGTTTAACAATAGAAACATATATATTAGATTTTGATAAAGAAATTTATGGAGATGAAATAACTTTGTATTTTCTTGAAAGAATTAGAGGAGAAATAAAATTTAACTCTATATATGAATTAAAGAATCAATTAAAAGATGATGAAAAGTTTGCACAATTAAGAAGAATAAATCATATTATATAAATTTTATTTACAATAATAGATTGTTCTGCTATAATAAATAGCGGAAACCTAGTCCTACGTTATAAGGTGCCATCTTATTACGTGGAACTAAGGGGATATTTTACGGAGGTGTAATTATGGATAAGGCAAGAAAGCAAGAAATAATTAAAGAATTTGGAAGAAGTGAACACGATACAGGATCAGCAGAAGTTCAAATAGCTTTATTAAGCGAAAGAATTAACGAATTAACTGAACACTTAAAAGTTCACAAGAAAGACCACCACTCAAGAAGAGGATTATTAATGATGGTTGGACAAAGAAGAGGTCTTTTAAATTACTTAGCAAAGCAAGATATCGAAAGATATAGAGCTATAATTAAAAAATTAGGTTTAAGAAGATAGCTTAGAGCGGTTAAAACCGCTCTATTATTTTAAAATAATTAGAAAAATTTGTAAGAAAACAAGTCGAAAGGAGGGTTCCTTATGAGAAATACAATAGGTACAGTAATAGCTGGAAGAGAAATGAAAGTTGAATTTGGTGATTTAGGTATGTTATCAAATGCTGCTGTGTTAGTAAGCTATGGAGATACTGTAATATTAACTAATGTAAATAAGTCAGAAGAACCGAGAGAAGGTATAGATTTCTTTCCATTAAGTGTAGAATATGAAGAAAGATTATATGCTGTTGGAAAAATACCTGGAGGATTTATAAAGAGAGAAGGAAGACCATCAGACAAAGCTATTCTTCATGGAAGAGCTGTTGATAGAACTATAAGACCTTTATTTCCAAAGGGATATAGAAATGATGTTCAAGTTGTATGTACTGTAGTTTCAGTTGAAAAAGATAATTTACCTGAAATATTAGCTATAAATGCAGCTTCAATAGCTTTATGTTTATCAAGTATACCATATAATATTCCAGTAGCTGGAGTACAAGTTGGTTTAGTTGATGGTGAATTTATACTTAATCCTACATCAGAACAAAGAGAAAAAAGCATATTAGATCTTACTGTATGTGCTACTAAAGAAAAGGTTATGATGATAGAGGCTGGTGGAGATGAAATACCAGAAGATACAATGATAGAAGCAATAAACTTTGGATTTGAATCATGTCAACCAATAATAGCCTTTCAAGAAGAAGCTATGGCTAAGTTAGGAAAAGTTAAAGAAGAAGCCGTTCTTTATAGAGTAGATGAAGAAGTAGAAAGAGATGTTAAAGATTTTGCTTCAGATATGGTAAAAGATGCTATGTATATCATGGATAAAGATGAAAGAAATGAAGCTATGAGTAAAGTAAACGAAGCGGTTTATACAGAGTTTTCTGAAAAGCATGAAGGTAAAGAAGGAGACATAAAAGAAGTTCTTTATACAATGCAAAAAGCAGTAGTTAGAAATATGCTTTTAAAGGATAAAAGAAGACCAGATGGTAGAGCTTTTGATGAAATAAGACCGCTTGGTTGTGAAGTTTCAATTTTACCAAGAACTCATGGTACTGGATTATTTACAAGAGGATTAACTCAAGTAATGACAGTTGCTACATTAGGATCAATTGGTGATATACAAATATTAGATGGAATAGATGAGGCGGAATCTAAAAGATATATGCATCATTACAACTTCCCAGCATATAGTGTTGGAGAAGTAAGACCGCTTAGAGGTCCAGGAAGAAGAGAAATAGGTCATGGAGCTTTAGCAGAAAGAGCACTTGAACCTTTAATACCTTCTGAAGATGAATTCCCATATACTATAAGATTAGTTTCAGAAGTTTTAAGTTCAAATGGTTCAACATCACAAGCTTCTGTTTGTGGATCTACTTTAGCATTATTAGATGCAGGAGTTCCTATAAAAAGACCAGCGGCAGGTATTGCTATGGGACTTATAACATCAGAAGATTTAACTGAAGAAGAAGTATTAACTGATATCCAAGGAATAGAAGACTTCTTTGGTGATATGGATTTTAAAGTTGCAGGTACAGAAAAAGGTATAACATCAATACAAGTTGATACTAAGCTTAAAGGGTTAAGTTTTAATGTTGTAAATACTGCAATAAAAAATGCTAGAAAAGCTAGAATGACAATTTTGGAAAAAATACAAGAATGTATACCAGAGCAAAGAAAAGATGTTTCAATATATGCACCAAAAACATCAATTATAAAAATTGATCCAGAAAAAATCAGAGATGTAATTGGAGCTGGTGGAAAGGTAATTAACAAAATTATCGAAGATACTGGTGTAAAAATAGATATAAAAGAAGATGGAACAGTATTTGTATCATCAGTAGATCATGATGGAGTTAAAAAGGCTATTAGCATAATAGAAGGTTTAACTAAAGAGGTTAAAGCTGGGGAAATTTACTTAGGTAAAGTAACTAAGATAACAACATTCGGAGCTTTTGTAGAAATTCTTCCAAATAAAGAAGGGCTAGTGCATATTTCAAAATTAGATAAAAGTAGAGTAAATAAAGTTGAAGATATAGTTTCGGTTGGTGATGAAATCCTTGTTAAAGTTACAGAGATTGATAACCAAGGAAGAATAAATCTTTCAAGAAAAGATGCATTAGAAGATAATGAAGAAAAAGAAGATAAGGAATAATAAAAGGGCAATATAATTGCCTTTTTTTTACTAGAGGAGGCTTTTATGCATAAAATTTTTACACTAGAAAATGGGCTAAAAATTGTTACAGAAAAAATAGATGGGGTTAATTCGGTTAGTGTAGGAGTAATGATTCAAAATGGATCAAGAAATGAAGAATTAGAGGTAAATGGTATTTCTCATTTTATAGAACACATGTTTTTTAAAGGTACGAAAAATAGAACTGCAAAACAAATTGCAGAAGAAATCGAAAATGTAGGTGGGCAAATAAATGCTTTTACAAGTAAAGAGGTAACTTGTTATTATATAAAAACATTGCATACACATATAGATATTTCTTTAGATGTATTATCAGATATGATTTTAAATTCAAAGTTTGATGAAGAAGAAATTGAAAAAGAAAAAGGTGTAGTAATAGAAGAAATAAATATGAGTGAAGATAGTCCAGAAGATGTCTTAGATAATCTTCATTCAAAGGCAGCATTTGAAGGAAATACATTATCTTACCCTATATTAGGCAGTATAGAAAAGGTTAAGGATTTAACAAGAGATGAAATTATAAAATTTATACATGAAAAATATACACCAAATAATTCTGTTATATCTATTTGTGGTAAATTTGATGAAGATCAAATATTAAGGCTAGTAAAAAAATTTTTTGGAGAATGGGAAAATAAAAGTAATTATTCTCCTAAATATGAACCTTTTGAAATAAAACAAAATTCATATTTTTTAAAAAAAGAAATCGAGCAACTTCATATAAATTTAGGTTTAAAAGGCTTACCAGCAAATGATGATAAAGGATATGCATTAGTATTATTAAATAATATATTAGGTGGTGGAGCATCATCTATATTATTTCAAAAAGTTCGTGAAGAACTTGGACTTTGTTACTCTGTATATTCATATATTCAAGCTTTTCAAGAAACTGGATTAATAAGTATATATATAGGTCTTAGTAAAGAATATGCTTCAAAAGCTTTACAAGTTATAAGAAGAGAAATAGAGAATTTGGTTGAAAATGGTATAACAGAAGAACAATTAAAAATAAATAAAGAAAAGATTAAAGCTAATTATATATTAGGTTTAGAAAGCACTAGTTCTAAAATGTTTGCTAATGCAAAATCATTACTTTTAAGAAAAAATATTAGAACTGAAGAAGAAGTTATAGAAAAAATAGATAAAATAAGTAAAAATGATATAGATTATGTTATTAATAAGTGCTTTAAAGATGGAGTTATAAACACTGCTTATGTTGGTAGTGATATAGATAAGGACTACTTAGATTCATTTATATATAAATCAACAACAGCTTATAATTATAAAAATGAAGACAAATGTAAAATATAGTAATAAAAATAAATTATACTTCATATATTTATGTATAAATATATAGGAGGTCTTACTTATGTATGTTCAAGGAGATAAAAACATAAAATATCTTAGTGAACTTGAAAAATATGAACTTATAAATATAAATGATGGTGAAAAATACGATTATCTTCAAAATAATGATTTAGTAATTGATGAAGAAGGAAATATAAGGTATCTAATAGTTGATACTACAACTTCTAAGTTTAGTATTTTTGGTGGGGCGAGAGAAGTATTAGAAATAAATTGGAATGCAGTTCAAAAGGTTGGAGCAAAAACAATAATATTAGATGCTGATGAAAGAAGTATAAAACGAGCTAAAGTATAAATTTAAGGGGGAAACGTTATGAAAATTGTAGTACAAAAATTTGGTGGAACATCTGTATCTACAAAAGAAAGAAGACAGAAAGTAATAGAAAAAGTAAAGCAAGCTATTAATAAAGGATTTTCGCCCGTTGTGGTAGTTTCGGCTATGGGAAGAAAGGGAGAGCCTTATGCTACTGATACATTATTATCATTAATAGAAAAAGATTTTAAAGCAACAAATAAATTAGCTACAGATCTTTTAATGTGTTGTGGAGAAATAATAAGTTCAGTAGTTATGAGTAATGAGTTATTTAAATCAGGAATAGATGCAATTCCTTTAACTGGAGGTCAGGCTGGTATAAAAACTGATAATATTTATACAAATGCTAATCATATAGATGTTAAGCCAGATCAGATATTAGATGCAGTTTCAAAAGGAAGAGTTCCTGTAATAACAGGATTCCAAGGTATGACAGAAGATGGATTTTTTACAACTCTTGGAAGGGGAGGTAGTGATACGAGCGCAGCTATTATTGGAGCAGCATTAAATGCAAATCAAATAGAGATTTATACTGATGTAGATGGAATAATGACAGCTGATCCAAGAATAGTTCAAAATGCTTCAGTTATAAATGTTATAAGTTATAATGAAGTATTCCAATTAGCAGAACAAGGTGCAAAAGTAATACATCCAAGGGCTGTAGATATTGCAATGAAGAGTAATGTTCCTCTTTTAATAAAAAATACAATGAGTGATGCAGAAGGTACTCTTATAAATAATAATGGTGATATAAATAATGATAAAATAATAACTGGTATAACTCATAGAAATAATAGAATACAAGTAAATATAAAATTAAACGAAAATAAAGATAATCAAAAATATAGAGAGGTATTAAGTTTATTAGCAGCAAATAAAATAAGCTTAGATCTTATAAATATATTCCCAGATCAACAGATTTTTACTATAGATAATGAAAGCAAAAACAATTTAGAAAATATATTAAATTCAATTAATATAAAATATTCATTAAATGAAGGATGTAGTCAAATAGCTGTAATAGGATCAAGAATGGCTGGAATACCTGGAGTTATAGCTAATATTGTTCAAACTTTAACTGATAATAATATTGAAGTTTTACAAACAGCAGATTCACATATGACTATATGGTGTTTAATAAAAACAGAAAAAGTATCTGAAGCTATTAATGCATTACATAAATCATTTGAATTATCATAAACTAAATAAGTAGTATAAAATATTTACTCTTGTACAAAATAAAAATGTATAGGAGGAATGGTTATGAGTAATGATAATGAAAAAGATAAAGAAAAGTTAGATAAAAATATTGAGTCTATAAAAGAATTTGGAAATACTGGAATAGTAAATCCTAATGAAAGAATAAGGGTATTACCAATAATAGGACAGATAGAAGGACATATTGTTTCACCAGCCCAAAATAAGGCTACGAAATATGAACATGTAATTCCACAACTTATAGAAATGGAACAAAATGAAAATGTTAAAGGCGTTCTTATAGTTCTAAATACAGTAGGTGGAGATGTAGAGGCTGGGCTTGGAATTTCTGAAATGATTAATTCAATTTCAAAACCAACTGTTTCAATTGTAATAGGTGGAGGACATTCTATAGGAGTTCCACTTGCAACTTCAGCAAATTATTCATTTATAACTCCATCAGCCACTATGATTGTACATCCAATAAGAATGAATGGATTTATAATCGGAGTATCTCAAACTTTTGAATACTTTAAGAAAATGCAAGAAAGAATAAATGATTTTATAGTCAGAACATCTAACATAAGCAAAGAACATTTAGAAAAACTTTTAAAACAGCAAGGCGATTTATTAAATGATGTTGGAACTATATTAATAGGTAATCAGGCTGTAGAATGTGGACTTATAAATGAAGTCGGTGGTTTGAAAGAAGCGATTGCAAAATTAAATTCATTAATAGATGATAATGAGTAATTTTAAAAAATCAGCTATAATATCTTATGGCTGATTTTCTTATGTATTCATAAAGGGATTTTAGTATATTTGTAGAAAATAATAAAGTGAGGTGAGTAAATTTGGGGAAGACTAATAAAAAGAGAAATAGTAAAAATATTAGTAAGAATACAGATATAATTGGACTTATATATATATCTTTAGGAATTCTTCTATCAGTAGCAATATATACAGATTTTGTAGGAATATTATCAAGTATTTCACAAAGAATATTTCACTTTCTAGTTGGCATTGGTATATATGTATTACCAATATATATATTGTATCTAGGTTATCAATACATAAAAAATAAGGGAGTTTTAATATTAAGCAGAAAATTTTATGGAATTACTATATATTGTTTAATACTTATATTAATTTGTTCAACTATATATATTCAAATAAGTGATGATATAGTTTCGTTTAGCGATGGAATAAAAAATATAGCATCTATGAATAGTATACTTAATGGAGGAATAATAGGATATATTTTTGCTTATCCATTATTTAAATTTTTAGGAGCTATAGGTTCTTATATAGTATATATATCATTATTAATAATAGCTACAATGTTAACTTTTGATATTACATTACATGATTTATGTAAAGAAGTTAAAAATAAGAGTAAAAAAATTAAGCCTATAGTAGAGAAGAAAAAAGATGATAATGATTATTTAGATGATACATTTATAAAAGTTGTAGAAAAAAATAATAATAAAAACAAAAATAAAGATGAATTTTTAAATGGTGTAAATAATAAAATAAAAATACTAGATTTTATGAAAAATCCAGAAGTTGATGATTTAGATGAACAAACATGCATATTTGATAATGATTATATAAGTAGTGATAAAAGTAAAGAACCTTATAATTCAAAAAATTTAAAGATTCAAAAAGTTTCTTTGAATGATGAAAATAATAATAAATATAAAAATGAAAATACGGATAATTTATTTAATGAAAAAGTAAACAAAGAAATAGAAAATAATATAGAAAAAGCAACTAATAGTGAAAATAAGACATATGTATATCCAGGATTAGAATTATTAAAGATAAATAGTTCTACAAATTTAAATAATGATGACAAGCAAGAACTCATGGAAAGTGCTGATAAGCTTGAAAGTACATTAGAGAGTTTTGGAGTTGATGCAAGTGTTACTAGAGTTACAAAAGGTCCATCAGTAACTAGGTTTGAATTGCAACCAAGTCCGGGTGTTAAGGTAAGTAAAATAGTTAATTTATCAGATGATATAGCATTAGGTCTTGCAGCAACAGGAGTAAGAATTGAAGCACCAATACCAGGTAAAGCGGCAGTTGGAATAGAAGTACCAAATAGAGAGCAAACTCCAGTATTTTTAAGAGAAGTATTAGAGTCTGATGAATTTTTAAATACAAATAAAAAATTAGCTTTCTCATTGGGAAAAGATATAGGTGGAAAATGTGTTGTTGGAGATTTAAGTAAAATGCCTCATACATTAATTGCAGGGGCAACAGGATCAGGTAAAAGTGTTTGTATAAATACTTTAATTGTTAGTTTATTATACAAATATTCTCCAGATGAAGTGAAGCTTTTAATGGTTGATCCAAAAGTAGTAGAACTTAGTGTTTATAATGGAATACCACATTTATTAGTTCCAGTAGTTACAGATCCTAAAAAAGCAGCTGGAGCTTTAAATTGGGCAGTTAATGAAATGACTAGAAGATACAAATTATTTGCTGACTCAGGGGCTAGAAATATAGATTCTTATAATACTTTATTTGAAAAAGGAATAATAGAAGAGAAATTACCTTATATAGTAATTATAGTTGATGAGCTTGCTGACCTTATGATGGTATGTCCTAATGATGTGGAAGACTATATAGGAAGATTAGCTCAAATGGCGAGAGCTGCAGGTATGCATTTAGTTATAGCTACTCAAAGACCTTCAGTAGATGTTATAACAGGTGTAATAAAAGCAAATATTCCATCTAGAATATCCTTTGCTGTTTCATCACAAATAGATTCAAGAACAATATTAGACAGTGGTGGGGCAGAAAAGCTTTTAGGAAAAGGAGATATGTTATATTATCCAGTTGGATCTAGTAAACCTCTTAGAGTTCAAGGTTGTTTTATTTCAGAAGATGAAGTTGAGAGAGTTGTTGAATTTGTTAAAAATGAAGTAGAAAAAGTTGAGTATAAGGAAGAAATAATAGAACATATAAATAATGAATCAGATTCTTCCTTAAATAATATTAAAGATGAAGATAGTGATGAACTTATTGATGATGCAATAAATATTGTTGTAGAATATGGACAAGCATCAACATCTTTTTTACAAAGAAGATTAAGAATAGGTTTTAATAGAGCATCTAGAATAATGGATGAATTAGAAGAAAGAGGAGTAATATCTAAAAAGGATGGCAGTAGACCTAGACAGGTATTAGTTAAAAAAGAAGATTTAATTGCTACTGATAATTTAGAGTAACTTATTTAGAATATAGTTTTAATTAAAACTTGTAATAGGATAAAAACAGTTATAAAATAGTTAAGTAAAAGTATTTAAAAACGTAGGAGGAATAAGTTTTGGCAAAATATAAAGTAGGAATGGTTAGCCTAGGCTGCGATAAAAATAGAGTAGATTCTGAAATAATGTTAGGAATAATGAATAAAGAATATGAAATAACAAATAATCCTAAAGATGCAGATATAATAATTGTTAATACATGTGGTTTTATTGATAAAGCAAAACAAGAATCAATAGATACAATATTAGAGATGGCAAAATACAAAAAAGACTATAAATGTAAGATGTTAATTGCTACTGGTTGTTTAACTCAAAGATATGGAAATGAATTAAAAGAATTAATGCCTGAAATTGATATAATGCTTGGGGTTAATGATTATATAAAAATAGCTAAATTAATAAAGCAGTTTATGAATGAAAATGATACTAATTTAGGATTTACTGAAGTTGAGTATTCAGATGATAATATAAATGAAGGAGAAAGAATACTTACTACTAATAAAAGTACAGCATATATAAGAATAGCAGAAGGGTGTAACAATTTCTGTACTTATTGTATAATACCTAAAATAAGAGGAAAATTTAGAAGTAGAAGTATGGAAAATATACTAGAAGAGGCTAAAGCTTTAGTTAATAAAGGTGTTAAAGAATTAATTTTGATAGCTCAAGATACAACTCTTTACGGTAGTGATATATATGGAAAAAAGAGTCTTCATACACTTTTAAGTGAGCTTTCAAAAATAGAAGATTTAAAATGGATAAGAGTGTTGTATTGTTATCCAGAAGAAATATATGATGAATTAATAGAAGAAATTTCTGTTAATGAAAAGGTAGTAAATTACTTAGATTTACCTATACAACATATAAGTGATCACATATTAAAACTTATGGGCAGAAAAACTACAAAACTTGATATAACCAATAAAATAAATAAATTAAGAGAAAAAATACCTAACATAGCAATTAGAACATCTTTAATTGTCGGGTTCCCTAATGAAACAGAAGAAGATTTTAATGAACTTAAAGATTTCTTAATGGAATACAAATTAGATAAGGTTGGAGTATTTAAATATTCAAGAGAAGAAGGTACACCAGCTGCAATCATGGAAGGTCAAATAGAAGAAGATGTTAAAGAAGCACGTGAAAAAGAACTTATGATTTTACAAAGTAAAATATCAAAAGAAATAAATAGTTTGAAAATAGGTAATGTGTATGATATTCTTGTTGAAGGAAAAAATGAACAATATTACTATGGAAGAAACTTTGAAATGGCACCAGATATTGATGGAAATGTATTCTTTACAAAACATTGTCCTGTAAGTATAGGAGAATTTGTAGAAGTAAAAATTGAGAAGAATACAGAGTATGATTTAATAGGAGTTGGTATGTGTGAATCTTGCAAATAAATTAACAGTTCTTAGAATGATATTAGTACCTGTATTTTTGATATTTATAGCTGTTAAAGGAATCCCTTATGGTACATTTATTGCTACTTTTATATTTATTATAGCTTCAATTACTGATAAACTTGATGGATATATTGCAAGAAGTAGAAATCAGATAACTAATTTTGGGAAATTTATGGATCCATTAGCGGATAAATTATTAGTTACAGCAGCATTAATATCTTTGGTAGAGTATGGGGTCGTACCTAGTTGGGCAGCAGTTATAATAATAGCTAGAGAATTTGCTGTTTCTGGACTTAGAACTATAGCAGCTGCTGAAGGAAAAGTAATAGCAGCTAGTTGGTGGGGAAAAATAAAAACAGTAATACAAATAATTGCTTTAATATTACTATTAATTGAAGTTAATATAGCTCAAAGTACAGTTATGTATGAGTTTGTAGTAAAAAGCAATTTCTTAGTAAGCTTTTTTAAATATGTTCCTGATTTAGCTTTAGATTTAGCAGTATTAATAACAATAATTTCAGGATATGATTATTTTAGAAAAAACAAAAAAGTTATATCAACAAAAAAATAAGTTGATTTAAAAAAATAATATATGTCAATAATTATAAAAGTTCCTTCTATGTTAGTTGGAACTTTTATTTGCAGTTTTAGTTGACTATATAAAATATGTTATATATAATTATTTATAGAACATAAGTTCGATGAGAGGATGGTGTATTATTAATGAATATAGATGCAAATAAATTAAAAGCAATAGAAGCTGCTATGGGTCAGATAGAGAAACAATTTGGAAAAGGTTCAGTAATGAAACTTGGTGAGGAATCAACTTTAAATGTAGATTCAATATCAACAGGATGTCTAGACTTAGATATTGGACTTGGAATTGGTGGTGTTCCTAGAGGAAGAATAATAGAAATATATGGACCAGAAAGTTCAGGAAAAACTACTGTTGCACTTCATATAGTTGCAGAAGCACAAAAAAAAGGTGGAGCAGTTGCGTTTATAGATGCAGAACATGCTTTAGATCCTGCATATGCAAGAAAAATAGGTGTAGATACAGAAAATCTTATAGTATCACAACCAGATACTGGTGAGCAAGCTTTAGAAATAGCAGAAGCTTTAGTGCGTTCAGGAGCTATAGATGCTATAGTAGTAGATTCAGTTGCCGCACTTGTACCAAGAGCTGAAATTGAAGGAGAAATGGGAGATTCTCACGTTGGACTTCAAGCAAGATTAATGTCACAAGCATTAAGAAAACTTGCAGGAACTATAAATAAAACAAATTGTGTTGCAGTATTTATAAACCAATTAAGAGAAAAAGTTGGTGTTATGTTTGGAAATCCTGAAACAACACCTGGTGGTAGAGCATTAAAATTCTATGCTTCAGTAAGAATGGATGTTAGAAGAATAGATTCAATAAAACAAGGTGAAAATATAGTAGGAAATAGAACAAGAGTTAAAATAATAAAAAATAAAGTAGCTCCTCCATTTAGACAAGCGGAATTTGATATTATGTATAATGAAGGTATATCAAAAGAAGGTAATATAATAGATGTGGGTGTTAAGGAAGAAATAGTTCAAAAAAGTGGTGCCTGGTTCTCATATGGAGATATAAGATTAGGTCAAGGTAGAGAAAACGCTAAATCTTATCTAAAGGAAAATCCAGAAGTTGCATTAGAGATAGAAAATAAAATAAGAGAAAAACATAATTTACCATTATCTAGTCCTATTATAGAAAAAAATAATGAGATTGAAAATGAAAAGAAATAAATAAAAAAACAAGATATATTAAAATATATCTTGTTTTTTTACTATTAAACCTAAAAGTTAAAAGGTTTACTTAAGCTTTGAAAATTATATTATAAAAAGAGAAAAAAAGAGTATTTTAAAGAAAAATGAAAAAAATAAAAATAAAGTAATTAATATTGCTTAACTTGACATAAATTTATTTTTACTATACAATAATAACAAATACTGGTTTATCATATTCCAAAGATAACAGTGAGAAACAGTATGACACCTACTACGCTTTCTTTAAAGAAAAATAAGCTAGGGGGTGTTAATATGCAACAAATTATGCCGATAATTTTAATTGATATAATTGTGCTGTTAATATTAGGAATAGTACTTTATAAAACTATACAAAGTACATCAAGAAACAAAATAGAATCTCTTGAAAGAGATGCTGAAAAGTTAGTAGAAGATGCTAAAAAAGAAGCTGAAGCTATGAAAAAGGAAGCTATTCTTGAAGCAAAAGAAGAGGTTCATAGATTAAGAAGTGATTTGGAAAAAGATTCTCGTGAGAGAAGAAATGAAATTCAAAGGCTTGAAAGAAGAGTTTTACAAAGAGAGGAAGCTCTAGATAAAAAGAGCGATTTTCTTGAGAAAAAAGAAGAAATTATCAATGGTAGAGTTAATGAAATTAAACAGTTAGAAAAAGAAGCTAATGATCTTCACGAAAAGAGAAGAGAGGAACTTGAAAGAGTTGCTAATCTTTCAAGTGAAGAAGCACGTCAAATTTTACTAGATGAAGTAAAGAAAGAAGTTTCTCATGAATCTGCTTTACTTATAAAAGAAATTGAAAATAAAGCTAAAGAAGAAGCTGATAAGAAGGCTAGAGAAATTATTACTACAGCTATACAAAGATGTGCAGCAGATCATGTTTCTGAATCAACTGTTCATGTTGTAGCATTACCAAATGATGAAATGAAGGGTAGAATAATAGGTAGAGAAGGAAGAAACATTAGAACCCTTGAAACTTTAACAGGAGTTGATTTAATAATTGATGACACTCCAGAAGCTGTAATTCTATCAAGCTTTGATCCTATTAGGAGAGAAGTTGCTAGAATGGCACTAGAAAAGTTAATAGTGGATGGTAGAATACATCCAGCAAGAATCGAAGAGATGGTAGAAAGAGCTCAAAGAGATGTTGAAAACGACATAAAAGAAGAAGGAGAACAAGCAACACTTGAAACTGCAGTTCACGGACTTCATCCAGAGCTTACAAGATTACTTGGTAGATTAAAGTATAGAACAAGTTATGGTCAAAATGTATTAAAACATTCCATAGAAGTTTCATACTTAGCTGGTTTGATGGCTTCGGAGTTAGGTTTAGATGTTACTCTAGCTAGAAGAGCAGGATTACTACATGATATAGGAAAGGCTGTAGATCAAGAACAAGAAGGACCACATGCTATTATTGGTTCAGATCTTGCTAAGAAATATGGAGAATCTAAATTAGTAGTAAATGCTATAGGAGCCCATCATGGGGATGTTGAAATGCAATCTTTAGAAGCAGTGTTGGTTCAGGCGGCAGATGCTATATCAGCAGCTAGACCAGGTGCAAGAAGAGAAACATTGGAGGCATATATAAAGAGATTAGAGAAATTAGAAGAAATTTCAAACTCATATGAAGGTGTAGAAAAGTCATATGCCATTCAAGCTGGTAGAGAGATTAGAATTATGGTTAAACCAGAACAAATTGATGATGCTGGAGCAGTTGAGTTAGCTAGAAATCTTGCGAAAAGTGTAGAAGAACAATTAGAATATCCAGGTCAAATAAAAATCAACGTAATTAGAGAAACAAGGGCGGTTGATTTTGCTAAATAAATAATAAAGATAATTAAAATACATTTTGTTTTAAACAAAGTGTATTTTTTAATTTACTAAAAAATATAAAAAATTACAAGAAAATAAAAGGATTTTCAAAAAAAAAGTAGAATATTATACTTATACGAAAGTATATAAATTTAAAATGTAAACGATTAGTAATATATGTAGGAGGAATAATAAAAATGGAAGTATTAAAGGTTTCAACAAAATCAAATCCAAATTCAGTTGCAGGAGCATTAGCTGCAATAATAAAAGAGAAAAATATAGTAGAAATACAAGCTGTAGGAGCAGGAGCTATAAATCAAGCTATTAAAGCTATTGCTATTGCTAGAGGTTTTGTAGCTCCAAGTGGAAAGGATATAATATGTATACCCGCATTTACGGATATAGTTATAGATGGAGAAGAAAGAACAGCTATTAAATTAATAGTACAACCTAGATAGATATTATTTTATCTAATATAAATATATTATTTAAAATAATAATAATAATTTAAATTATTTAAAATAAAAGTATTGAATAGTTGAAATTTTACTAAAAAACATTTATAATGAAATGGTTAATAGGATATTAACTTAAAAAATAGTAAAGAGGTGTATTTACATGGTATCTAAAGAGGTTTTAGTTAAAAATGCTACTGGCTTACATGCTAGACCAGCAACTTTATTAGTAAAGAAAGCTTCTTCATTTAAATCAGACATAAGCTTAGAGTTTAATGGAAAGAAGGCAAATGTTAAGAGTTTAATCGGAGTTCTTTCATTAGCTGTTACTGCTAACTCAGTAGTAAACGTTATTGCTTCAGGAGATGATGAAGCTTTAGCTGCAGAAGAGATTGCAAAATTAATTGAAAACTTAGAAGATTAATTTTAAAGATTAAGGTTCCTAATTTAATTAGGAACCTTTTCTTTTATAATAAATTATGTATTATAATTTATTACTTCTGTACAAAATTACATCTAAATAATAAAGAAATTAGGTTTATTCCTGAAATGGCAACTAATACATATATTATTCTAGATATAATAGGTATACCTAAAGTTAAAAAAGTTACTAAGTTAAAATTAAGTAGTCCAACAAGTCCCCAGTTTAAAGCTCCTATTAACACAAGTAAGAAGGAAAGTTTTTCTAACCAAGTTATTTTACACATAAAAACTCCTTTAAATAAATATTATTTAAAATATATATATGAGGATATAATAAGAATAATTACTTAACTTAATGAGATTTATATAAAAATAAATAAAATGATGAAAATAAATAAAATTTATGTTATAATACGAACTATGTTAAGGTTTAATTATAATATATTCGTGTGGAGGAAAGATATGAGAAACTTATATAGTACACCTTTAAATTCAAGATATGCATCAAAAGAAATGAGTTATATTTTTTCTGATGATATGAAATTTATAACTTGGAGAAAGTTATGGGTAGCACTTGCGGAAAGTGAAAAAGAATTAGGATTAAATATAACAGAAGAACAAATTAATGAATTAAAAAAATATGTTAATGATATAAATTATGATGAAGCTATAAAAAGAGAAAAAGAAGTTAGACATGATGTAATGAGTCATGTATATGCTTATGGACTTCAATGTGAATGTGCAAAAGGAATAATACATTTAGGGGCGACTAGCTGTTATGTTGGTGATAATACTGATGTAATAATAATGAGAGATGCGCTACTTTTAGTAAAGAAAAAAATAATAACAGTATTAGATAGATTAAGTAAGTTTGCACTTAAATATAAAGATATGCCAACATTAGGATTTACTCATTTTCAACCAGCTCAACTTACTACAGTAGGAAAGAGAGCGACACTTTGGATACAAGATTTAGTTATGGATTTAGAAAATATAGATTTTGTATTAAGCACATTAAAATTAAGAGGGGTAAAAGGTACTACAGGAACTCAAGCAAGTTTTATGAACTTATTTAATAATGATGAAGAAAAGGTTAAGTTATTAGATAAAAAAGTTGCTGAAAAAATGGGATTTGAAAAAAGTTATGCTGTAACAGGTCAAACTTATCCAAGAAAATTAGATTCAATAGTTTTAAATACATTATCAGAGGTTGCTCAAAGTTGCTACAAGTTTAGTAATGATTTAAGATTACTACAAAGTATGAAAGAAATAGAAGAACCATTTGAAAAGCATCAAATAGGATCATCAGCTATGGCATATAAAAGAAATCCAATGAGAAGTGAAAGAATGGGTGCTTTAGCAAGATTTGTAATAGTAGATTCATTAAATCCAGCAATTACAGCATCTACTCAATGGTTTGAAAGAACTTTAGATGATTCAGCTAATAAAAGACTATCTATAGCTGAAGGATTTTTAGCTTTAGACGGAGTTCTTAATTTATATATAAACATAGCTGAAAATATGGTTGTTTATGAAAAAGTTATAAAAGCTCATGTTAATAATGAATTACCATTTATGGCTACTGAAAATATAATGATGGAAGCTGTTAAATTAGGTGGAGACAGACAAGAACTTCATGAGAGAATTAGAATTCATTCAATGGATGCTGCAAAAAGAGTTAAAGCAGAAGGTCTTGATAATGATTTAATAAAAAGAATTATTAATGATGAAAATATAAAGCTTTCAAAAGAGCAAATAGAAAATATTATAGATCCTACCAAATTCATAGGTAGAGCGCCAAGTCAAGTTGTAGAATTTATAGATGAGTATGTAAATCCTATAATAGAAAAAAATAAAGATGCAGTTGATGTAAAGAGTGAAATTACTGTTTAAAATAAAAAACTAGAAGTGTTTTGCTTCTAGTTTTTTCCTTTAATTATAATTAACTAATATGCTATAATAATATTCGGTTTATTATAATTGGAAGGAGAAAAAAATGGATAAAAAAAATAAAATAATAGCTACAACTCTTATATATTTAGTTATGGTAATAGCAGCTATTGCAGAAGGTTTAATAAATATTTTTACTGTTCCAATAAAAAGTGAATTTAATATAACAGATACTAATTTATCAGTTATGTTTATGTTTGGAACATTGGCTTATTTAATATTTAATTATGTAGGTGGAGCTTTATGTGATAGAATAGGACAAAAAAGAATTATATTAGTGGGTTTGTTAGGAGCAATAATAACTAATTTAATTCAAGCTTGGTCTCCTAATTTTATAGTATTTACAATTTCTTTTGCACTTATACAAGCATTTTTAGCTTTAATGTCAATAGCTACTAATACTATAATTCCTGTAATATGGATAACAGGACAAGCTATAGCTATGAATTTGACACACTTTGCATATGGAGTAGGGCTTTCAGCCTCACAAAAACTATCAGGTATTTTAATGGTTGATGGGTTTTCATGGAGAAAAATATATATTGGATCTGCTATATTAACTTTAATAGTTTTTATAATATTTATGTTCATAAAACTTCCAATATATAAACAAGAAAAAGAAGATAAATTACCAATTACTATTATATTAAAAGATAAGTTAGTTTGGTTTTTCTTTGTAGGTCTTGGATTTTACATATTAGCAGAACAAGGAACTGGAAGATGGCTACCAACTTTTATAGAAAGTAGTTATAACAATATAAATGAATCAAAAATAGCATCATATGTGTCAATGTTCTTCTTATTATTAACTATAGGTAGACTTATAGGTGGATTTATAGTAGAAAAAATAGGGTCTATGACGGCTGTTAAATCTTTTTCTCTTATTGGTTCAATTATATTTATTATAGGATTATTTTTAGGGGAAAGTGGATTATACATTATATCAATAGCTGGATTTTTCTTTTCAATAATGTTTCCAACTGTTGTAGTAATAGTTAGTAATACATTTAAAAGAAGTACAGCTTATATTACAGGAATAATAATAGCTCTTGCAAGTGTAGTAAATATGATTGTTAATTTGTTTTTAGGGGTAGTATCAGACTTAATTGGAATAAAATTTGCAATATTTATAGTACCAATATCTATATTTATTACATTTATATTTTTATGCTTAGCTAGTAAAACAATAAAAGAAAGATAATTTATAGAGCTGAATATATTATATATTCAGCTAATTTTATTAAAAGGAGATAAATTCAATGAGTTTAAATGAAAAGAATTTTTATAATATAGTTAATAATATTAGTGAGATAGATGAAAATATAAAACATAAAACTAAAGAAAGGTTAGATTCTTTAGCTAAGCCTTTAGGCAGTTTGGGGAAATTAGAGAAAATAGGAATTAAAATATCGGGAATTACTGGTAATATAAAAAATAAATTTAATAAAAAATGTGTATTAATCTTTTGTGCGGATAATGGATTATTTGAAGAAGGAATTGCAAGTACACCTCAGTATGTAACAGTAGCGCAAACAATAAATTTTACAAAAGGGTTATCAGGAGTAGGTGTTATAGCAAAACAAAATGGTAGTGATATAGTTCCAATTGATGTTGGTATTAATAGTAATTTAAAAATAGATGGTGTAATAGATAGGAAAATAAGAAAAGGTACAAGTAATATAGCAAAAGGTCCTGCGATGAATAGAAATGAGTGTATTAAGGCACTTTTAGTAGGAATAGAATCTGTAAAAAATGCTGTGGATAATGGATATGAATTAATTGGTGTTGGTGAAATGGGAATAGGAAATACAACAACAAGTAGTTCTATTTTAATAGCACTTACAAATTGTGATATGAATTTAGCAATAGGTAAGGGTTCTGGTCTTACAGATAGTGCATTTAAAAAGAAAAAGGAGGTTATAAAAAAAGCCTTAAATATAAATAAGCCAAATGGTTTAGATCCAGTTGATGTGTTGCAAAAAGTTGGTGGTTTTGATATTGCAGCAATGACAGGAGCATTCATTGGAGCTGCTTATTATAAAGTTCCAATAGTAATTGATGGATTTATTTCAGCAGTTGCAGCAGTTACGGCTACAAGGTTAAATGATAAAGTAAGAGAATATACATTTGCATCTCATATAAGTAAAGAATTAGGATATATGAAAGCTATAGAGGAACTTGAATTAGAGCCTATGATTAATTTGGATATGAGACTTGGCGAAGGAAGTGGCTGCCCAATAGCATTTACAATTATAGATACAGCAAATGCTATTGTTAGTAATATGGCTACATTTGAAGAGTCTGGTATAGATTGCAAATACTTAGAATCAATAAGAGATGAAAAGTGTTATAATATATAATTACTTATTAAAGGAGATAATTTATGAAAATCATTGTAATTGGAGGAACAAGGAGTGGAAAGTCATTTATAGCAGAAGAATTAAGTAAATTATTAAATGAAGAAAATAATATTTTATATTTAGCTACAATGAAACCATTTTGTTCTGAAGATAAAGAAAGAATAAGTATTCATGTAGAAAGAAGAAGAGGAAGTAAATTTAAAACAATAGAAGTATTTAAAGATATTTCTAGTATAAAAAATAAAATAAAGCATAATAATACTATTTTATTAGATAGCATTACTACATTACTTAATAATGAAATGTTTGGTGAAGAAAAAATTAAAGAAAAAATCCATAAAAAAATATCTAAAGAAATATTGGAAATAAGTAAATTATGTAAAAACATTATAATAGTTAGTGATTATTTATTTAGTGATTCAATAATTTATGATGACTTAGTTAGAAAATATACAAAAGAGCTTGCCTATATAAATAGAGAAATAATTAAAGAATTTGATTTAGTATTAGAATGTATTAGTAATAATTATATAATTCATAAAGGAAAAGAAGAAGGGAAGAAATTATTAAATGAAATATATTAGAAGTTTTTTTATGTCATTATCAATGTTCTCTGTAATTCCAGCACCTAAATATAAATGGGATGATAAAAATGTAAGACATATATTGAAGTTTTATCCACTTGTTGGTGTCATAATAGGAGTTATTTGGTATTTGATTTATATGATATTAAATTATTTTTCTATAAACTATATATTAATGTCAGCTATACTGGTTGCCTTTCCAGTATATATAACAGGTATGCTACATTTAGATGGCTTTATGGATGTTAGTGATGCTATTTTATCAAGAAGAGATAGGGAAACAAAGATTAAAATTTTAAAGGATTCTTGTACTGGTGCATTTTCTGTAATAAGTTTAGTTATTTTAATAATGTTTGAGTATGCATCTGTGAATACAATTTTATTAGAAAAAAAAGAGATTATATTTATTATATTCATTCCTATAATATCTAGGAGTTTTTCTGCACTTATGATTTTAATAAATAAAGATCTTAAGGCAAGTACTCTAACTAAATTTTTTAAAGAAAATACAAATAAGTTTGACAGAATATTGCAAATAATAATTATTTCAATATTAATTATTATAATTTATTTATTATTAGGAATTAAATATGATCTTATTTTAGTTATTATGTGCATTTGTATGTTTTATAAGACATATAAAAATGTAAAAGATCTAGATGGTATAAATGGAGATGTTGCAGGATACTGTCTTATAACTGGAGAGTTAGTTGGGTTAATAACATTAGCATTAATTTAGGAGGGTATTATATGTTAGTTTTAGGTGGTGCTTTTAACGGAAAGTTAAAATATGTGAAAGATAAATATAGTTTAAAAGATGAAGAAATTTATTACTGTAAATCAGATGAAATAAATCTTGAAAAAAAAGTTATTTCAGGTTTTCATATATTTATTAGAGAAATGCTAATAAATAATAAAGATGCAATAAAATATATTGAAGAGAATAAAGAATTACTTAAAGAAAAAATTTTAATAGCAGATGATATTAATTCAGGAATTGTTCCTATAGATAAATTTGATAGAAAATGGAGAGATGTAAACGGAAAAGCTCTACAAATATTATCAAAAGAAAATACTAAGGTTATAAGAGTATTTTTGGGTTTAGAGATGGTGTTAAAAGATGAATAATTTAGAGTTGTACATTATAAGACATGGAAAAACATATGGAAATGAAAAAAGATTGTATTGTGGAAGTACAGATTTAGATTTGTCTAAAAATGGAATAGAGGATTTATATATAAATAAGAAAATATATGATAATATTAAAAAACAAATTAAATTTGACGGATATTATACTACTGGATTAAGAAGAACAAACAAAACTATGAGTATACTTTTTAGTGATAACTATAATGTTGAAGAAAATTTAAGAGAATATAATTTTGGATCTTTTGAAATGAAAGGTTATGATGAATTAAAAGAAGATAATAATTATATATCATGGATAACAGATGAAATTGGAGATTTTGTAGTACCAAATGGAGAAAGTAAAAATGAGTATAGAAAAAGAATTAAAAAGGCATTTAATAATTTTATAAATAAAATATCATATGAAAATAAAAAAAGAGTTGTATTAGTATGTCATGGTGGTACAATAGGAACAATTTTAGAAGTATTTTATGATAATAGAAAAAGTTTTTATGAGTGGCAACCAGAATGCGGAAAAGGATATATATTAAGTATTAAATTTACTGAAAAAGGATTTAAAATAAATAATATAAAAGATATATACTAAATATGTATCTTTAGTAAATAAATAATAATAAACTTTTACTACTTTAAAATAACATGATAAAATAATTTATGAAATAATTAAAAATTAAGGAGAACAGTTTTAAGATGAATTTTGTATTATCATATAGTTGCGGTAAAGATAGCACACTAGCATTATATAGATTAATTAAAGAAGGTCACAATCCAGTAGGATTAATCGTTACAGTAAATAAAGATGAGAATAAATCTTGGTTTCATGGAATACCAAATGAAATTTTAGAAGAAGTTTCTAAATCTCTAGAAATACCTCTAATAAAGGTAGAATGTATAGGCGATAATTATGAGTATGAATTTGAAATGGCTTTGAAAAAAGCTAAAAGTTTAGGGGCTACTAAATGTGCATTTGGAGACATAGACATAGAAGCTCATAAAAAATGGTGTACTGATAGATGTGATAATGTAGATATAGGTTATTTATTTCCCCTTTGGAATGAAGGTAGGGAAGATCTAACAAATGAATTTATAGATAGTGGATTTGAAGCTGTTATAAAATGCTGCAATAATAAAGAACTAGATAGCAGTTTTTTAGGAAAAACTTTAACAAAAGATCTTGTATCACAAATAAAAAAAAGAGGTGCTGATCCTTGTGGAGAAAATGGAGAATATCATACTTTTGTTTGTAGTGGACCTATTTTTAAAAATTCAATAGAGTTTAAAATAGTAGATAGAGTTATAGGTAAAAATTATAATCATATATTAATTAGTAAATAGTTTATGAAAGGAGATTATAGCTTTGAATAGAAATTTAATGATTTTAGGTACAGAATCAGGAGTTGGTAAAACAACTGTTTCAATAGCATTATGTAGGTATTTAAAAAATCAAGGTTATAATATAGCTCCATTTAAAAGTATAAGCATATGTAGAGAAGTTAAAAAAAATGATTTAGGAGAATATATATCAGTAGAAGAATTTGTACAAGCTGAAGCATGTGAAATAAATCCTAGAGGTATATTAAATCCTATATGTATAAAAGAAGATAGCAATAAAATACTTATAAATGGTAAGTTTTATAGAAATAAGGAAAACTTTAAATCAGACGAGCTAATAGAAGATTTTAAAGCTTTTATAACTGAAGATTTTGAAAAAGTATGTAAAGATTATGAATATAGAATAATAGAAGGAAATGGTTCAATATCACAAAAAGGATATGAATATAATTTTATATCTAATGACTTTACAAAAGAAATATCAGATTCTGATATTATATTATTATCTGATAATGAGAGAGGCGCAGCAATACCTTCATTATATGGAACTTTAATGATTATCGATGAGAATATTAAAAAATCTATAAAAGGTATTATAATAAATAAAAATAAAGATAATAGCGATTCTTTTAAAGAACAATTAAAACAATTTGAGGAATATTTCAACATACCGATTTTAGGTACTATACCATATGAAAATATAGAATTAGATAAAGAAAAAACAGTTATTAAAAAGATAAGAAGCACTAAAAGAAGTGGACTTAACATAGCAATAGTTAAATTAGATAATATATCTAATTTAACAGATTTTTATCCATTAGAGTTAGAGAAAAATATAAATATTAGATATGTTAGTTCGGAGAATGAAATAGAAGGTGCTCATTTAATAATAATACCAAGTACAAAAGATATACTAGGTGATTTAAATAAATTAAAAGAAAATGGAATGTATAATAAAATACTAGAATTACATAAAAATGGAGCAACTGTAATGGGAATTTGTAGTGGATTTCAAATGCTTGGAAAACATTTAATTGCTACAGAAGAGAAAATGCCAATAGAAGGTTTTGAAATGTTATCATTTAATACTAAGCTTTCATTAAATAAAAAAACTGCTATAGCACGAGGCATTGTTTGCCAAATGGAAAACGAATTAAAATCTTTATCTAATATAAAAATATATGGATATGAAATTCAAAATGGATATAGTGAGATGTTAGATGGTGGGGAAGTTTTTATTATAGATAAAAACAATAATATAGTTGGTTTATCTAATGAAACTGGAGATGTTTTTGGAACATATATTCATGGTATTTTTGAGGTGGAAGAATTTAGAAAAAAACTTTTAAATAGCCTTAAAGAAAAATATAATGTTGTTATTGAAAATAGTGTAGAAGAAAAAGAAAATTATAAAATTTATAGATTAAAACAATATGATAAATTAGCTAAATTAATTGAAGAAAATGTTGATTTACTTAAAGTAAAAGAATTTTTAGAAGACTCAGAAAATATTATAAATAAAGAGATAGAATTAGAAAATACAAAAGATAATAAGGAAGTAAGATAAATGAATTATGCGTTAAATGTTATATATATAGCTTTGATTTTTTATTTATTAGATTATATTTGGAGAAATAGTAAGACTTTTAAAAAAATCTCATCTATAAAAGTATTAAACAAAAAATTAATAAAAGTATTATTAATAATTTTATCAATAATACTTATTATTGCCTGTATATATTTAAATAATATTTTAAGTACTTATTTATTAGAACAAAATATAATATCACTAATAATAAAGGGAATTAGTTTAATAATATTATATTTTGTTACATCTTTAATTTTTATTAATAAAACAAATAATAAAAAAGAAGTGGTATAAAGTGCCGCTTCTTTTTATTTTAATTATAAAATTATTTTATAATTAAAACGTATAATATCCTAAAAAGATTTCCTCGTAAATGATAATTAAAAATAATAAAAAAGACAATACTAAAATCAATTTAATATTGTCTAAAAATATTATTTAATCTTATATATCCAATCACTATGAATTGGATCAATATCACCAAATTGAATACCAATTAAAGTATCATATAATTTTTTAGTTATTGGACCAACTTCCGTTTCACTATAAAAAATATGTAAATTATCCTTGTAATATATACCACCTATTGGAGTTATTACTGCAGCCGTTCCACATGCACCAGCTTCTTTAAATATATTTAGATTATCAATAAATACATCTTCTTCTGAAGTTTCCATATTAAAATAATCTCTAGCAAGTTCTAAAAGAGAGTATTTTGTAATACTTGGAAGTATTGAAGGTGAAAGAGGAGTTATAAATTTATTATCTTTAGTAATTCCAAAAAAATTAGCTGATCCAACTTCTTCAATTTTTGTGTGAGTAGCAGGATCTAAGAATATTGCATCAGCAAATCCTAAGCTTTTAGCTTTTTTTTGTGCAATTAAACTACCGGCATAATTTCCTCCTACTTTTTGTGCTCCAGTACCATTTGGAGCAGCTCTATCATAATCAGATACCATAAAGTTTACTGGTTTCATTCCACCTTTAAAATAAGGCCCTACAGGTATACAAAATACTGAAAATATAAATTTATTTGCAGGTTTAAGGCCTATATTATCACCTACACCTATTAAAAAAGGTCTTAAATATAATGTAGCACCTGTTCCATATGGAGGAACAAAATGTTCATTAGCTTTAACAACTTGTATACATGCATCAATAAACTTTTCAACAGGTACTTCTGGCATTAACAATCTTTTGCAGCTATTATTTAATCTTTCTGCATTTTTATTAGGTCTAAATAATTGTATATCTCCATTTTTTGTTCTATAAGCTTTTAAACCCTCAAAACATTGTTGACCATAATGTAAAGCCGGTGCTCCTTCTTCAATCAGAAGTTTATTATCTTCTATTAATTTACCATCATCCCAGTTACCATTTTCCCATACAGATATATATCTATAATCTGTTTTAATATATTCAAAACCTAAGTTATTCCAATCTATATTTAATTTTTTCATAAAACTTATTATTTTAAGATGAAACTTAAAATAATTTCCTCCCTTCAAATTTTCAATATATTAAACATTATATTATAAATAAAATGTCAAATAAAGATAGAATATAATAATTTTAATTTGAATTTATAATACTATAAATAAAATTATAAATAAAAAGAGATAGAATTTTTTCTATCTCTTTTTATTTATACATATGTATGTCCATTTGTGGAAAAGGAATTGAAATATTATTTTCATCAAATTTTAGTTTAACTTCTTCTAATAAATAAAAATGAACATTCCAATAGTCTTCTGTTTTACACCAAGCTCTAACTATAAAATCTATAGAACTTGCAGCTTGAGCACTTATAGCAACAAATGGCTCAGGTTCATTTAGTATTAAATTATTTTTAAGTGTTATATTATTTAATATATTTTTTACAGATTGTAAATCGCTTTCATATGCTACACTAAATGTTAAATCAACTCTTCTAATTGGTTTAGAAGAATAATTTATTAAACTTCCATTAGCTAATGCCCCATTTGGTATAAGTATTTCTTTATTATCTGAAGTAACTAAATGAGAATAAAAAATACTTATTTTTTCAACTTTACCTTGATAAGAAGCTGTTTCTATATAGTCTCCAACTTTAAATGGTCTTATAAGTAAAATTATTACTCCACCTGCAAAGTTTGATAAACTTCCTTGAAGTGCGAGACCTATGGCAAGTCCAGCAGATGCTAAAATGGCAGTAAAACTTGCAGTTGGTACACCTAAAAATCCAACGAAAGCTATTATTAATAATATTTTAAGAGCTACATCAGCAAATGCATTAAAGAAGGAAACTAATGTTAAATCAATATTTTGCTTTTTGAATAAAATGTTTAACCAAGCAATTAATTTATTAACAAGTTTCCATCCAATCCAAAGACCAATAAGGCCTATAATTAATTTTATTCCGTTTCTAGAAATCCAATTAAGTACTGAATCGAAAATTAATTCTAAGTTCAAAATACGTCCTCCTTAGTTAAATACATACCAAGCTATTATAATTGCCATTAGGATTTTTAACAATATTTTAAATGTAAAATGAATATTAATTTTATAGCAATAAATAGTTTACATATAATATAAGTACATATGGTAAAATATTCACATAATAAATATGGGGGTATAAGCGTATATGAAGGAGACTAAATTAATTCAAAAAATTGCATTAGTTGTATGTGTAATAATAGTAATAGCTTTTGTTATTATGTCATTTAGAGGAGTATTATTTTAAATATACAATTATAAAAAGCTCGTAAAATACATTATTTTACGAGCTTTTTAGCTTTAATATTCTGATATATTAAATTACATATAAAAGAGAAAAATATTAATTGATTATAAATCTAATAAGATATACTCGTAAATGATTATTTAAAATAAAAAAATAAATAAAAACAAAAACTTTTAAATATTGAAATTCATAATATTAATATATATAATAAAAAATATAAATGAATAAATGACAGTTCGTAAGCCTCCTGTCAAAAAACAAAACTAAGGCATCTTATAATATATAATAGATGGCTTTTTGCTGTCTTTTTTTATTGTTATTTTTGCCTTTTAATAACTAAAAATTAAGGAGAGTAATTTTAAATGCAAAGGTATAGTAAAATATTTGGAAAAAATAGTAGGGAAATGGTTATGTTAAAAGCATTTCCTTGTAAATGGGGAAGATGTAAATTTTGTGATTATATAGATGATAATTCTACAAAAACATCAGAAATTATAAAATTTAATCATAATATTTTAAAAAATATAACAGGTGAATTTGGAGTTCTTGATGTAATAAATTCTGGAAGTATATTTGAAGTTCCAGGTGAAACATTAGAAGAAATAAGAAATATTATAAATGAAAAGAAAATAAAATTATTATTTGTAGAATGTCATTGGTTGTATAAAGATAGATTAGAAGAAATTAGAGAGTTTTTTAATATTCCTATTGTGTTTAGATGTGGTGTAGAAACTTTTGATAATAATTTTAGAAATAATATATTAAATAAAGGAGCAAATTTTAGAAGCTATGATGAAGTAAATAAATATTTTGATTCAGTATGTTTATTAGTTGGAATAAAAGGACAAACTAAAGAAATGATTGAGAAGGATATATATATATTGGAAAATTATTTTAAAAGAGGATGTGTAAATGTATATATTGAAAATTCAACTAATATAAAAAGAGATGAAGAGTTAGTTAAATGGTTTATTAAAAAATATGATTATTTAAAAAATAATGAAAATATAGAAGTATTAATTCATAATACTGATTTAGGGGTTGGGAGCAAGGAGAATGAATAGGTGCTATAATCTAAATGTATTTATTAAATTATCATTAGTAGCTGCTGTTTACGTTGTA
>ERZ1463036.1-NODE-1-length-171842-cov-85.850524_pt1 | contig 171842 bp, 287 predicted proteins | sample MGYA00564485_ERZ1463036 | MGnify/ENA primary metagenome ERZ1463036 (study PRJEB39244, sample SAMEA3635127) | Helicobacter pylori | study: EMG produced TPA metagenomics assembly of PRJEB11511 data set (Assembly of a 5300-year-old Helicobacter pylori... | reverse complement strand
TGTATCTGAATCAACTGTAGAAATAAAATCAAAAACTGTAGAGCCAGCAGAATAATTTTTATACATTTATGACTGGAAATTTAATGTAGGTTGCCAATTTTTATTGATATTTATTATCATGAAATATTGCCCTAAATGTAAATTAGACAAAGAAGTAAAAGAATTCCATAATAATAAAGGGATGAAAGACGGTAAAGCTAGAATTTGCAAACCGTGTTCATTGAATGAAGGAAAGAATTCAAATTATCGAATATCAGGTCAAAGGAATAAAGATATAGTCTTAAGACGAAGACGTTTAAAGTTAGAATTTGATGATTATGTTAAAACTTTAAATCTCGAATGTAGGGATTGTGGTGAAAAACACCCCTCTACACTAGATTTTCACCATTTGGATCCTTCGACAAAGAAGAATAATATAGCTATATTAAAATGGGCTGGTACATCTAAAAAAACGTTATTAGATGAAGTGGGAAAATGTATAGTGTTATGTTCCAATTGTCATAGAAAATTACATTATAATGAAAGAATGGTAGGTGGTGAAACTGGCAGACGCAACGCACCTTAGGGTGATAGTTATCCTTTAACTACCTGTCTCGCGAAAAAGGAATGCTAGTTCGACTCTAGCCCTACCAGCACTAGATTAAGATGGAGGTTCGTCAGAACCTCCTTTTTATATTTAATTAAACAAAGTTAATAAGTTATGAAAAATAATCTAGGAGTAGCAATTGCTCTAGCAGCCAAAGAATTCGAGTATAAAACCGACAAATCCGGAGAACCATATATTATGCATTGCCTTAGGGTAATGAATGGTATGAATACTAATGATGAAAAAGTAATAGCTATACTACATGATGTAGTAGAAGATACTGAAGTAACATTCGAAGAACTACTAAACTTAGGATTTAGCTATGGTGTAGTAGCTGATATCTTATTATTAACCCATGAAAATGGTGTTCCATATCAAGAATATATTCATAACATTGGAGTTAGTCCAAGAGCTGCTAAAGTAAAACGAGCTGACTTAAAGGATAATTCTGATATTACTCGTCTTAAAGGATTAACTAAAAAAGATCATGATAGAATTAGTAAATATCATACTGCATACACTTATTTAAAATCAATATAATGAAAGGTAAAATAACATTTGAAAGATTCCTACAACTTACTAATGAATTAGAGATCAAAACGGGATTTGTTAGATTCGCAGAGCGTGTTCCTAAGAGTGACAAATTACTAAAATTAACAGTATATTTTGGTGGGGATGATACTCGTATTGTTGTTACAAATTTAGGAGATAAGTTTGAACCTGAACGTTTCATTCGGGGAATATACCCATTCGTTACAAATCTTGAGTCATCTAAAATGATGGGTATAACTAGTGAAGCTATGATCTTAGCATCTACAAGCATGGAAGGAAATGTCAATATCCTTCATTTAAATAATAACTCACCCTTTCTAGTAGGAGCAACAATTATATAATGATACAGAAAGCAATTTATAAAATTTGGGATAAAAATTATAAACGTTATATTGGTTCCACTCGCAGATCTCAGTGGACTAAATTCCCAACTCTAGCGTTAAGCTATGTATACTCTGATCCTAAAGATCTCGAAGTGCATAAATTCCCTATAATAGTTCAGGATAAAATCGTTTTAGATCCAATCACAAAATGCGTCATTTAAGACCACCAGAAGAAGGTAATACATTAGACTTATTAGTACATGAAGTTAAAACCACAACTGGTTTCTCTTCTAACCAATGCTTCGTTAAAGCTCATATCCAAGGATATGATGTTCAGGATTTACTTATCCAAATCCTAGAAGATATAGGAATGGAGGGTGTTATTGATCATCTAAATGATCTAAGAACAGAGAATGAAAGTTCATGGATGATTAAAATATATAAATAATGAGCAAAATTCTCTAGTTACATTCAATAGAAAGATAAAATAATTATGAAAATAAAATTAGAAGAAGGTCAAAAACTCTACATATTTTCCGACCCACATTATAATCATGCCAATTTATGTAAAGGTACTACTGAATGGACTGAAGATGTAAGGGATTTTGAAACATTAGAGGAATACAATGATACCATTGTTAATAACTTAAACAGCGTAATTGGGGAAAATGATATTGCTATTTGTTTAGGGGATTGGGCCTTTGGAGGTTATGAACACATATGGCATTTCAGAAAAAGATTGAATTGTAAAACAATTCACTTATTCTACGGAAATCATGACGAGCAAATCCAAAAGAACAAATTCATTTCAATCAGTGAAGAAGATTATAGGAAACATAATCATAGATTTGAAATGGAAGGCGATCATAGATGTGGAGTATTAGCTCAGGATTTATTTGCTAGTGTGAACCAATATGAAACTGTTCAGGTATCCGTTCCTAATGGTAAAGAAGTAAATAAATATACATTCGTTGCATTTCATTTTCCCATTGCAAGTTGGGAAACAATAGGTAGAGGAGTTCCCCATTTATTTGGACATGTTCATTTAAATGCTGATATGAAATTCATGCCTGGAAGAAGTCAAGATTGTGGGTTAGATGGAAACGGATTAATGCCTTATGAATTCGTTTCATTGATTAAAAATCTATTCAAAAGACCTATTCTATCAATGATGGAATATGATCACCATATTGCCCCAATAATTTAATTATGACTATGCAAGAATTTTTATGCTGTGTAGGCGGCTGGATATTGTTCTCATTTCTTATGAGTACAATTACTTCATTATTCAATGTCAGAGTTAAATTAGGAAAACCAAAACGATTCGAAAATAAAAAAACACCCATTTATCGACTACATAAGTACATGGGGGTTGAATATCGAATATATAAATCAGAACAAGCCTGGATACCTTCAGATATTCGTCAAGGATTAAATATGGGATTATTTCCATTTTTCATTCATTGGGAAGTATGGAGATATGTTGAAGATGATAGTGATGTTAAGGCTGTTTCTATTAATGATGAAAATCTATGTTACATAGATGCAATTATTCCAGATTTAGGTGTATATTATGAAGAGGAAATGGCTTGGAGAAAGAAAGAGTGGAATATGGAACATGAAAAAGATCAAAGGGTTGTTGATACTCTAAATAAAATCAACAAAGAATTTAACGATAATTATATAGAATAATGAACGAAATTAATTATAGCGAAAAACACAAACATTTTTCATATCCTTCAATTGGACAATTCAAAAATGTAATCAGAAATGTTCAACATACTGCTAGATATATTGGTATGGATGAAAATGGTGATCCAATGTATGATAATTTAGCACCATTACCAACATTAAAAGCTGTAGGAACTACTAAACTACACGGAACTAATGCTGCTGCAGTAATTGATCAGGAGAATGATGTTGTTTATTTTCAAAGTAGGGAAAATATCATTACACCTACAAAAGATAACGCTGGGTTTGCTGCTAAAATGGCTACTATCCAACATATTTTAGTTAATCTAATTCCTGCACCTGAAGCTAAGCAGATCATCATCTATGGTGAATGGTGTGGTGGAAGTATTCAAAAAGGAGTAGCTATTAATGGTTTACCTAAAATGTTTGTTATCTTTGATGTAAAGATCATTCTTAGAGATGAAGTTTTATATTTGGCTAAAAATATCCTAACTCAACCTGATGGTTATTGGGTACAGGCTGAGTTGGTAGCAAAACTTAAATCCCATGAAAACGGTGTGTTTAACATATATGATTTTCCAACTTGGGAAGTAGATATTAATTTCAACAAACCTGAATTATCTCAACAACGTTTATCTGAAATTACTTTAGAGATTGAAGCCCAATGCCCTGTTGGCAAACACTTTGGGAATGATGGGGTTGGGGAAGGTGCCGTTTGGAAAATCGTAGGTGAAACCAAATATCGCGATTCAGGATATTGGATGAAAGTAAAGGGTGAAAAACACTCCGTATCTAAAGTAAAAACGTTAGCTGCAGTTGATGTCGAGAAGATCGAAAATCTAAGACAATTCACCGAAACTTATGTTACTGATAATAGATGTCATCAATCAATCCAAAAGCTTAAAGAAGCAGGGGTAAAAGAAATTACACGTGCACATTTAGGGGAATTTATTCGTTGGATTAATGGAGACATTATTAAAGAAGAATTGGATACAATCATCGAAAATGGATTCGAACCAAAACAATTAGGAGGACCTATCGCTACCTCAGCTAAAAATTGGTTCTTCATACACGAAAACGAATTATAAAATGAAAAAATTAATAGCTATTTTAGGATTATTCCTAATATTATCCTCTTGTAGTGATAATTATAATGAACCTGTTGTCACTGGTGTTTCATTAGCGGGTAAGTCAACTCATGGTAAATATTTTATAAACATTGAATGTGGAAATTCATATGGATCATTTTGGAGTAATAAAGAGTATCGCGTAGGTGATACTCTAACCCGAATTCCTTCAGACACAACAAAAATTAAATAATGGACACTCACATAACACCAATAATGAAACTAAACGACGAAAAAGTATTATACATGTTAAGGGGTTTACCTGGAGCAGGTAAATCAACATTAGCTTATGCTTTAGTAGGAGGATATCACGAAGACTGCGTATTCGAAGCAGATCAATATCACTACGATGAGTTTGGAAATTATAATTGGAAAGCTGAAAACTTGCATACTGCTCATATGGACTGTCAAATGAGGGTTCAAAACGCTATGTTATGGAATGATACCGCTTCAAATTATTTTACTAGAATTGTAGTATCTAATACGTCAACAACCGAATCTGAAATGAAATTTTATCTAGATTTAGCTAAACGTTTTGGGTATAAAGTAGTTAGTGTGATCGTTGAAAATAGACATGGAAATAAATCACTTCACAATGTTCCTGATGAAGCATTAGAGAGAATGAGACAACGATTTGAAGTAAAATTATAATATGAAAGCAAGAATAATCTCACTTCATAATTCTAATAATCTTAAATATTCTCCTCATATTATCCAATATAAATATTGGTGGAGTTTGTGGTGGAAGGATATAGATGGAAGAGATACTAATGATGGATGGTTTGACTATCCCGTTCTTAGCTCGTATAAAAAGGCAGAAAAATATCTTAAGTATTATTTCAAATCTAAATACCTCCAACTTATTAAAAATGGTAATGTTTATAAATTTATAAGATAAAAATGAGATTAAAAGAAAAGTACAAAACGATTAGTAGAATATCAATTATAACTCTTGTGATTGCCATAATTTATCATTATATTGGAATAGACATTCCGGCTAATTATTATTTTGGTTTTATATTTGGGGCAGGATTTGCAGTGTTTATAAGTACTCCAACAACACCCGACTTTAAAGAAGGTGATTATATAGCACATAATAGATTTGGATATGGTTACATATTGGAAATCCACGGAGATGAAATACTCTTCAGGAATGGAAGCCATTTATACACAATATCCGCTAGTAATTGTGTGAGAGTATAATAGTCACTAATCTTTTACTACATTCAATTATATGAAAGTTATGAAAAATCAATTATTCCGTGTAGGTGGATGTGTTAGGGATAAAATATTAGGAGTTAAAACTAATGATATCGATTATACATTTGTTGTAGGTAATCCAAATTTAAGTGTAGCTCAAGGTTTCGCTGAAATGGAAGCCTATCTTAAGAAGAATAAATTCGAGATATTTCTTATTACTGCTGATTGTTACACAATTCGAGCTAGATTTCCTAATGATCACGTTCATAAAGGATTAACTGCTGACTTTGTAATGGCTCGTAAAGAAATAGGTTATTATGAAGGTACCCGTCGACCTATATTAGAGTTAGGAACATTAGAAGATGATCTATTTCGTCGTGATTTTACTCTAAATGCTATGGCGGAAGACGAGGAAGGTAATCTAATAGACCCTTTTGGAGGATTAATTTCCCTAAGATTAGGAGTATTGAGAACACCAAATGACCCAAATATAACAATGGCTGAGGATCCACTTCGCTTACTTAGAGCGTTTAGATTCAGTATTACTCGAAATTTTACTATTGCTCCTGAAATAAACAAGATACTTTTGGAATTCGATTATGAAAGGGATATGCGAGTAGTTAGTTTGGAGAGGATCAGAGAGGAGTTATTCAAATGTTTTAAACATAATACTCTTGAGACAATTCAAGTGTTACATTTTTTCCCCAATCTTAGGGATTATTTGTTTAAAAACAATTTACTTTGGTTAAAACCTACACTAGAAAAATAATGCCTCCACAAAACTCAAGAATATCCGAACATGTAGATTATGATCTATTTAAACGTCTTTTTGAAGAAGGATGTATCACAGCAGAAGGAGAACTTATCCCCGGTGTACCTCTTCCTATAATAATTGAGGATGTGGATTATGAAGATATTACTCCTAAACGATTAAGATAAAAATTATGCAATTCTCAATTATTAAAAAAGTAACAGATATTGTTGAAAATTCTGAGCTAGTCAGAATGGCCAACAAATATTTCGATTCAGAAAGTACTGAGGAAATGGTCAATGAAATACAAGAAAAAATTGAAAAATTACTTATACCATTGAAATGAAATACAATCTAGAATTAGTAAATTCACAAATTGAAGAGGGTTGGATAGAGTCAAATAGACATCCAACCCTTCCTCTCACTATTTACAATTATACTCGTAAATGTACATTTGAGAAGCATTGGAATTATATCACCATGGATTGTAGAGGTTTAATTCTACATGATGATGGAACTGTCATTGCTCGTCCTTTCCCTAAGTTTTACAATATGGAAGAAATGGATGAAATACCAACAGGTAACTTCGAAGTGTTTGAAAAAATGGACGGATCGTTAGGTATTTTATTTAAATATGAAGGTAATTGGATAATAGCAAGTCGAGGATCATTTACTTCGGATCAAGCTAAAAAGGCAACAGAAATGTTATCTAAATATAATTTAGATGGATTGAATCATCATTATACCTTCGTATGTGAAATTATATACCCTGAAAATCGTATTGTTGTTTCATATGGAGATAGAGAAGAATTAGTTTTATTAGGCGCAGTTCATCCTCATGATGGAAATGATATTATTTATGATTGGTTAAAGTACGATGCTGAAAAATCTGGCATGGGGATAATGAAGCAATATGCTAACTGCGATTTTAAAACGCTTAAAGACAATGTCCCTCATAATGCCGAGGGTTACGTGCTTAGATTTGAAAACGGTGTTAGAATGAAGATTAAGGGTGAAGAATATTGCCGCTTACATCGAGTACTTACTGAATTTAGTAACATAGATTTATGGGATTGTTTAAGAAATAATGATCCTATAGATAAATTCCTCGATAGAGTTCCTGATGAATATGATAAGTGGGTTCATGATACAATGAATGAATTAGTCACAGCTTTCGAAGATGAAAAATGCCGTTTAAGATCCATTATATTGGATTTAGGATTATCATATTGTTGGTTACGTGAGGGGGAGCCGCAAAATAGAGAAATAGTAGAATTTGTTAAAGCTAATACATCAAGATATGATGCAGGTCAGATATTATTATTGCTTAAACGAAGAAGTATTGATGCTGCTATTTGGAGAAAAATTAGACCCAAATATAAAAAACCTTTTTGGTTAAAGTAATCAAAAATCTCTCACTACATTCAATTAGTTAAAGATATAAATATGAGTACTAGAAAATTGTACAAAATAATGTTAGTTGTAGGTTTCTCCAGATTAATTCACCAAGATTATATATTAAATTAGAATGGATGAATACTTAATTCCCAATGCAGCATTTAAACGTTTGTTAAATGATTATAATAAACACGGTTCTTTAGTAATAGCATTTGACTTTGATAATACTGTTTATGATTTCCATAATAAAGGGGAGAGTTATATTAAAGTGATAGAATTATTAAGAAGATTAGATAATATTAATTGTGAAATTGTATGTTGGACCGCAAGGGATGATATTATTTTTATTCCTCCCCGATTCCGATTCTCCCATTACCTTACTTGAATTAGGATTACACGCTAATAGTGGAAAGTGTGTCGTAATATGTCCTAAAGAATTCTATAGAAGTGGTAATGTTGAAATAATATGTGATCGTTTTAATATTCCATTATATCGAGACGTTTCCAAATATTTAAGCAAATAAGCAAAATTCTCTTTATACATTTAGTTAAATAAAAATATTAGTTATGATATTAGCAGTAATAGAAATAGGTCAAAATCTAAAAGAATTTCTAGCAGGATTAGGAGGAGTTATTTGTTTCTGCTTTTTTATATATTGCGTATTCGGAAAAGATTAATGGTACGAATAGCAGTAATTGGAGGAAGAGAATTCTCTGATGTTAAATTACTAGAATCTAAACTGGGTGAATTGATATCTAGATATGATGAAGTAATGATAATATCGGGAGCCGCTCGTGGAGCCGATACAATGGGTGTTGAATATGCTAAAAAACATAATATTCCCTATAAAGAATATGAAGCTGAGTGGGATAATTTAAGTGCAATACCTTGTAAAATAGGATATAACTGGAAAGGTCCTTATAATTTATTAGCAGGATTTAATCGCAATACACTCATTGTTGAAGATTCCGATATCATTTTAGCGTTTTGGGATGGTAAATCAAAAGGTACTAAGGATAGTATCGACAAAGCGAAAAACAAAGAGGTTATAACAATTAATTATTGATGAAAACAGCAATTTACGTGGGTAGATTCCACACCGATGTTCTACATGATGGATATAAACGAACTATTAGATCGATAGCAGAATCTGAAGATTATGATCATCTAGCCATTGTATTAGGTAATGATCCTACTCGTCTTGAAACTGATAACCCTCTCCCTTGGGATTTAAGAAAAACGTTATTAAGCCTTTATATTAAACAACAGTACCCTGAATTATCATTTAGTATTTTAAAAATTCAAGCATATGAATCAGATTTATTTTGGTGTCAAAAGGTAGATGAAATTGCCGAAATGTTTGGAGGGGAATTCGATTGGGAATTCATTGTGGGACGTGATTCATTTGAGAAAGTTTATGAAGGAAAATACCCAATGAATTTCAGAATATTAGAAGGTGGGATAGATGATGTCTCATCTTCGGATCGAAGACTTCAGATTTCTAAAGACCCAGATTTTCTTAAACCTAAATCATTATATGATGCTCAATTAATAGCTAGAACGCTAATATGGGCAAGCCAATACACTTATCCAAGAATTTATGGATGTGTTGACATGATCATTTTCAACGCCAACGAAGATAAAGTGTTGTTAGGCCGTAAAGCAAACGAATTAATTTGGAGAATACCTGGAGGATTTATTGATCCTACTGATAGATCTAAGCGTGATGCTGCCTTTAGGGAGATGTTCGAAGAAACACGATTAACTCGTGAAGATATTCAAGAATGTCGTATGGTTGATTCAATGTTAATTGATGATTGGAGATACCGACGAGCCACTAATAAAATCATGACAACTGTATTTACGATGCATTGCTGCTCAGGTGCTGAGCTTAAAGCTGTAGCAAGTGATGATTTAGTTGATGTAAAATGGTTCACAATAGATGAAATAAATAACCTACCATTATTTGAATCACACGCTTTAATCCTAAACCAGTTATTATAATGTTAACAATAACACAACTTTACGAAAATGCTCTCAAAACTAAAGAGAGAAGGGGGTGGGATCGAATTTATATCGCTGTAGATATACATGAAACATTCATGTTTCCAACTTATAATTCATCTCGATCAGAATCATATTATCCTTGGTCAATAGCTACATTAAAACAATTATCAGATGATCCCGAAGTTATTTTAATATTATGGACATGTTCTTCTGATTCACATTGCAGTGAGTATTTAGAGGATTTCAAGTTTTACAGGATTAATTTTAATTACCTCAACGAGAATCCAGAAATACAAAATACTGAATATGCATGTTTCGATAAGAAAATGTATACTAGTATGATTCTAGATGATAAAGCGGGGTTTGATCCTCTTGTGGATTGGCAAGAATTTTATAATACCTTAAGACAAATAGAAAAAGATAAAAATTAGTTATGAGAAGAAACACAGCCGCAGACACCGATGCTTACAAACAACACCACGCATCTGCTATTCACCCTGGATTAGAAGTTCAGAGTACTTACGGAGAATGTAGACTAGGTGCTAGATACCCTGAAACATGTTATTTAGGAACTGATATTATCATCCAAGATAATTTCTTAACAGTCCCTACTAAAGCAGACATCCAAGAAGCAAGAGAGCAGTTTGTTGATATTAATGGGTATGATAGATTTGATGTCGAAACTTGGGAAAAGGTCCGTAATTTAGGGTATTACCCAATGCATATCAAATCAGTAGCCGAAGGAAGTGTTGTAGGAGTTGGAAATGTTTTATTTACAGCAAAAAGTACAGAACCTTGGTTTTGTAAAACCCTAAATTCATTAGAACCTTTGATGATGCATTTTTGGTATCCAACTACTGTATCTACACGCTCAATGAATATTAAAAAACGTTTAATCCCCTTAGTAGCTAAATCCGGAACAATAGATAATCTTCCATTTATGGTAGTTGATTTTGGTCTTAGAGGAGCTAGTTCATTTGAATCGGCGGTGATTGGAGGAATAGGACATTTAGTCCATTTTCAATCATCAGATAATAATCCTGCAAGTAGATTAATAAATGATTATTATGGATATAAAGGAAGATCTAAATCAATATTTGCTACTGAACATTCCGTTGCATTATCATTCGGACCAGGGCAAGGTGAATTTGATTATGTTAATCATTGTTTAGATCAAGGTGAAGCATTCCCTGATAAACCTATGGCATTAGTTATTGATACTTATGATGCCTTAGGATTTGTAACAAATGTAATAGGAAGCGCTGAGATCCAAAAGCGTATTAAAGAAAGACCAGGACGAGTTATACTAAGACCCGATTCAGGCGATCCTAAAACAATTGTTGAACAAGTCTTAGAAAGACTATTAGCTATATTTGGATTCTCAATTAATGATAAAGGGTACAAAGTATTAGATCATAATGTTGGTGTAATCCAGGGTGATGGGATGAATGAAGATTCAATCATTGAATTATATGAATATATTATTTCAAATCGTTGGTCATCTGATAACCTAGCAGTAGGTTCTGGAGGTGGATTACTTCAAGAAAATATCACCAGAGATACTCAACGAGTTGCTATTAAACCTTCAGTAGGAATAATAAATGGTGAGGAAGTAATGTTTAAAAAATCCCCAAAGACTGATTTAACTAAATCCTCTAAATCGGGGGAGTTGAAGTTATATCCAAATTATGATGGAACATTTACAACATTCTCATCAGTTAATGATACTAAAGCTCAATTTGCTAGTTATGATGATGCATTAACAACATCATATTTAAATGGTGAATTTACCGGAAATAACTTTAAAGATGTGATTGAGAGAGCAAATAATTACGTACAAAGAACTACGAAATAATGGAAAGAGATCCCAATGATTTAATAGGTTTTATAGTTGGGATCTCTATAATCATTTTATTTGTATCCCCATTCTTTAGAACTCATAAAAAAAAGACGAAAATAACATGGAAAGAGAAAAATTAAAATTATCTAAAGAAGACGCAAAAGCCGTAATCAGTGATGATTTAGATGGATTTAAAGTAATCCAAGATACTATTGAAAGTACTGGTAGATGGTCTGAGAATCATGATATTATTATTCAAAGAGAATCGGATGGGAAATATTTTGGTGATGGTTATTCTAGAGGATTAACCGAAATGCAAGATGAATTCCCTTATGATTATTCCGATCCAGATTTTACCGAAGTATTTCCTAAAGTAATAGAAATAACAAGCTATGTATAAACCGACTAACGAAGAATATTACTTCACTGATATTGAAGATATTTTTGAATTTGTAACTCTTGAAAATATCGATATGTTTATTGTCGATTTCAAAAATATGCTCTTAATGGGTTTAGATTTTGCTGAGAGGCAAAAACCTTATACTAAGAATCCTATCACTCCTAATGCGTTTACTTGGATTGATGATGGAAAACATGAGGCTAAACTTAACATATATCCTACCAATGAATAATGGAAGATCTATTCTGGAAGACTGAGGCTAAAATATCATCATGTATAATGTCATGTATCACTAACGAACAGCTTGCTACTTGTGAAAGAATGATTGAAATATTTTGGGATATTTGGTATGATGATATGTTATCTGTGCTAGATTTAGACGCATTAGAAGAAGCATATAGTGGGTTACGTTACGATATGATCACCATGAGAAAAGAAATAACAAACAATGAATAAATTAGATCAAGATTATTTAGCATTAGGCCAAGATATTTTAGATAATGGTTATATTAAAGGTGATAGAACTGGAGCTGGTTCGAAATGTTTATTTAAAAAGCAAATCCGACATAAAATGTCCCATGGATTTCCATTATTAACTACAAAGAAACTACACTTTAGAAGTATCTCTGCTGAATTAATATGGTTCTTATCAGGAAGTACAAATATTAGACCATTAATTGATAATCATGTTAATATATGGAATAGTGATGCTTACAAAAAATATCAAAAAACCCACAATAATCATCCCGCAATCCATTCAAATAGATTTGATATATTATCTGAGGAAGAATTTGTTAAGAGGATCCAAAATGATAATATGTTTGCAGCTATGAATGGAGACTTAGGTCCTATTTATGGTAAGCAATGGAGAGCTTGGAATAGGTATGAAATACAATCATATTCAGCAAACCAAACGGATTTGAATGTTTATAGGGTAAAAGAAATCGACCAGATTGCAGACGCCATTCAACAATTAAGAACCACTCCTGATTCGAGACGTATAATTGTTAAGGCTTGGAACCCTGCTGAAATTCAGGAGATGACTTTACCTCCGTGTCATATGGGATTTCAATTAGATTGTCGTGAGTTAGAGCAGAAAGAGAGGATGGAATGGGCCCAACAACATGGAATCCAGTTAGAGCGTTTTTATTCAGGTATACTTAAATTAGATGAAGATCTGGATAATAACAAAGTACCTAAATATGAAATGTCATTAGGATGGGAACAACGTTCAGTAGATGTTCCGTTAGGATTACCTTACAATATTGCATCTTATGGATTGTTACTTTTATTACTTTGTAAAGAAGTCAATATGATACCTGGTGAAATTATTGGAGATTTAGGGAATACTCACATATATCTAAATCAAGTAGAGGGTATTAAAGAGCAATTAAAACGCAAGCCTTATAAATTACCTACAATTACTATATTAAATCCTTCAGGCGCTTTAACCGCAGGAAAAGTATTAAGCAATTATACTACTGCTGATTTCATTTTAGCTGATTACCAAAGTCATCCACATATTAAAATGCCTTTAAATACATAAGTCAAATTTCCTTTATTATATTCATATTATGAATCCAAGATATAAACTCACCAAATTGTACCCAGGACTTCCCAAGGATTGGGAAATTGGGATGACTGTTGGAATGGGAGATAATTCGAAAAGTTATCACCCTGAAAGTTCTAAATATTCAGATTTTCATCGATTACCCTCTCACGTATTGGAAAGTTGTACTGAGTATTGGAAAGTTATAGATTGGGAAATATTAGCATGGTGTAATGATTTAAAGGGTACAATTCGATCAGTAAAAAGGCATAAAGATGATAAAATATTCTCGATTGGAGATGCTGTTTACAGATTGGGGAAGGATTACCCATTAGAATATGGCATCATTTCCGAAATAGAAGATGTTAATGGAATTATCCAAATTAAAGATAGTAATGGAGTTTGGTGTAATTTAAATGGAGAATGTACAATTAACAAAGATAAAGCATTTGCCGAATTTGAAGTAAAATTATGTTATAGAGAAATCGAAGCATTACTCACACATTACCCAACAAAGGAAAAAGTTGACATGAGAATAGTTAATATTCAACGAATTAAAGATTTAATAACAAGCAAAATAACACAAATATAATATAAATGAGAGAAGTAAAAGAAACCCGCACTTATTACGATCGTGATCCAAAAACCCGTGATAAAATTTTAACTAAATTGGAATATACTATTCAGATCGAAGCTGGTGTAGTTGTAAATGTTATTAACCAATCTCATTTTGATGTGAATAAGACAAGTGAGGTATTTGAACATTACTCAAAGAAATACAATGGAAAATAAAGATATGTACGGTAATCCTCTTAAAGTAGGGGATTACGTACTTATTGCTGTCAAAGGCAATTGTGGAGATGGTATAATGCGAAAAGCTCTCATTACTAAAATGGGTGATAGGAAATATTCTTGGAGTGAAACCGTATATTTTGAAGTTTTAGTAAATACATTTATTTTTGAATCTTACCCAAATATAACACAAGTTCGAAAAGGATTCACAAGTATAGGTCAACTTCATAGTGAAGATAAAACTACAAGATTTTTCGAGTGTATGAGATTAGGAGGGAAAGATAATGCGTTTAGTGATGAAGAGAAATTATTAATTGAAAAACAATATAAATTATAATAAGTAATGGAATACGGAGATATACTAGGCAGAGTCATCCGAGTGGGTGATTTTGTTGCTGTCGGTGTAGGAGGTAGAGGTAATAAATTAAAACGTGCTATTGTAACTAAACTACTTACAGTAGAACGTAAATCTTTAGTCGAAAGTTATCCTAACTATAAATACAATACTCTTACATATCCTATCATAGAAGTGTCCACTGTAGACTTATGTAAATATAAGGATATAATAGGACATTCAGGTGGTCATAAAAAGATTATATCTAATGAATTTCCTAATGGAAGGATGTTAGAATGTATTAAATTAGGAGATGCAAATGATGCTTTTACACCTGATGAGATTCAATACTTGAAAGAGAAGAAATGGTTTAAACGTCATAATATTATAATATGAAAACATTGTACAAATTCCACTTTAAAATAGGTCGCCATGATACATTGGATGGAATATTCATTGAAGATAGTGAAATTATTAATACTTTAATATCTAGTAAAGTAGAAATTTACTTTGGAGAAGTTAACGGGAAACATTCCGAAATAGTAGGATGCCTAGAAGAACCAGATATTGAAGAGATAACCACTGATCCAACAGTATTAGACATATTCGAAAAATATAACTTAGCTACAGGATATAATCCAACAGATTATTGTATAGGAGAATTCGAAAATGCCCATACTTGGTATAAAGACTTCAAAAGCTAGTCAAAGATCCAATAGTACATTCAATTATAAATAAAAAGTTATGGAATTTACAAGAGGTAGTAGTGTGTTTAGTCAAGATGATGAAACGCCAAAGTAGAAGATATCCAATTCTCAATGGATTACGTTAGGAATTCTCTAATTCGCTCAGGAGAATATGGTTTACAAGTTGAAACAGTAACATGGGCGTTAAAAGCTATGAAAGAAGATCCTAACTTATCAATTGCTGAAGCTATGTGTTGTGGTTTGGGAGAGTGGGATGTATAATGGAAGATTTATATGAAGCAATAGGTATTTTCTTGAAGTATAGTAAAGATCGTAACCCCACTAATTGTGTACACGATGAAATGCAAGTAAATGTTGATCCTTCAATTGTATCAAAGGAAGATTTAAAACGATTAGATGAATTAGGATTTGTTCCTGGTGATGATGATTTTAAATCATATCGATTCGGTTCATGTTAAAAAAACTAAAATGAAGATAAAAGAAATTATAGACGAAATAACAGCAGAGCAGGGTACTAATGCTAAGATTGAATTGATCAAAAAGTATAAGAGTAATCCCATATTTGAACGAGTATTGTATTTAACTTATTCAAGAAGGATCAAATTTTATCTAAAACAAATACCTGAGTATACCACTTCAATTAAAACATCACCTATACCGTTAGAAACGGCGCTTTTAGGGCTAGATGAATTGATATACAGGCGTTTAACAGGCCATGCTGGTATTGCACACTTAAAAATGATTCTAGAAGCTATTGATCCTCAAGACGCTGAAGTAATCGTTAAGATCATCAAACGTGATCTAAAATTAGGTACAGCAACAACTAGTATTAATAAGGCTATGCCTGGATTAATCGAAAAAGAACCATACATGGGAGGGATTCCATATAATGAAAAGGATGCTGCTGATCTATTTAGAAAAGGAGGATATGCTATTTGCGACGTAAAAGAAGATGGTAGATTCCAAAATAATATGATTCGAGGTGGTGAAGTTGATATGACTTCTCGACCTGGTGAAGTTGTTTATTTACCTGATGCTCCTTTTGTACAAGAATTGTCTCAATTAGAAGATTGTGTTTTAACTGGTGAATTAGTAGTTCCCGGTATACCTCGTTATAAATCAAATGGATTAATTAATGCTGTGAGTGTTATTAATCGTAAAAAATCTGAAGGGTTAGAGACTCGCAAGGAAGAAGTTAAATTTGCTAAGGAAGAGGGATTAACCGTTAAGGAATTTACCGATCGTATTGAATTACGAGTATGGGATGTAATTACCCCTGATGAATTTTTCGCTAAATTTAGCCCTATTCCGTTACTTGAACGAAGAAAACGTGTTGAGAAAATTTTAGAAAATACTAAAATGACTCGATGTGTAAAATATCGCTTAGTCCATTCATTAAAAGAAGCCAAAGAACATTTCGCTGAAATGTTAGAAGCAGGTGAAGAGGGAACGATGTTAAAAGATCCAAAAGCAGCGTGGAAGGATGGGAAGAGAAAAACATCTATTAAGATGAAGTTGGAGATGAATGTTGATATGAAAGTAACAGCATTTAACTATGGTAATCCCGGAACCAAAAATGAGAATGTAATTTCAGCTATCCAATGTGAATCCAGAGACGGTAAAGTACGATCGGTTTGTGCTGGTATTAAAGAAGCTGATATGAAATATATTGAAGCTAATCAAGCATCATTATTAGGTAAAATCATCGATGTAAAATCGTGTGGGATTACTACTAGAGATGGAAAATCCGCATTATTACATCCAGTATTTATTGAATTTAGAACAGATAAATTCGAAGCTGATTCATATGAGGAAATTGTTAAAATTGAGGCCGGTGTTAAAGGATTATCATAATGGAATCATCATCAATTTGTTATATAATAGGGGGAATTTTCATGGGAATTGGAATAGGCTTATACATGAGTGAAATATTTGAGAAAAATAAGAAATAATGGGATATAAATTAAAAAGAGGTAACACTGTATTAGTTCAAAATCTCCAAATCATAGGTAAAATAATCCAAGTTGAAAATAATAAACCTTGGGGAAATGAGGTTTTGATTAAAATATTAAATGGAAATTTCTTCGAACCTATTGATTCGCTTTATGCTGTATTAGATAGAGAGTGTACTCCCATTCGATATAATACTTTAGAGCATAATATGGAAAAATTAGTAGGGTTGACAAAAGCCTTAATGAATGATCCTGGTAAACCTGGTGCTTACGGACATTGGAGAGCAGGGAGAGACTACCATATATCTAGATCTCGCCTGAAAAAACATACTAAAAGGCTACTGAAAGTTATAGAAAAGCAAAAACATGAATAGATACGGAAAATATCCATACGTAATAGGTCATTATGATGTTAAATGTAGCGAAATGATGTTTTATCAAGATTTCCCTATTAAATTAGCTAATAGTTATAATGTAAATCTTGAACCTAGGCATAAATTCATTGAACCTATATTAGAAGGTGTATTTGATGATTACGTTAATTTCAGAAGTGAGGAAGATTTATTTAATTCATATGTCTACCTTAGTGCTAAACATATGTTTGTTACACCTACATCTAATTATAATAGACCTGGATGGCATACTGATGGATTCCTATCAGATGATATTAATTATGTATGGAGTGATAAGTTTCCTACAGTATTTAACGTAACAGAATGTGATTTAACTCAAGATCACAACATATCGATGTTAGAAATGACTGAGGTAGCAAATCATAATCCTGCTAATAATATATCATTTGGAGATTCTGAATTAATACGATTAGACCAATATAACATCCACAAAGTAGGTGAAGTAGAGGAACCAGGAATGAGAACTTTTATCAAAGTATCGATTAGTAAATCCCAATTCAATTTATTAGGAAACACTCATAATTACCAATTAGATTATAAATGGGAAATGAGAGATAGGTCATTACAACGTAATATTCCAGGTTAAAAAATTACAGTATAATGTAATCATTAATCCTTTTATACATTCAAAATATTATATATGGATTATACTAAAAATGAGAAAATAGATGCGTTGAGAGAATGGTTAGAGGCTGAGTTAAAAATATTTAACATTATTAACCGTAATAATCAATTAACATTCGAAGAATTAATACAACATTTACAAAGTGCAAACCCAAAGACTATATGCGAACGATAATTACAGGTGGACCTGGAACTGGTAAAACATCATTATTAAAATATTTTGGTGAACGAGGATATACCATAGTACCTGAAGTAGCTAGGGATTTATTTGCGGCGTTGAAACTATATCATCCTGAACAATTAGGCGATAGGAATTTTGTACAGAATGCTATTGAGGCTATTCATCTTCGTAATTATCATGTTTATCAAGAGCATGCTATTTTTGATAGAGGTTTACCTGATGAACATGCTTATAGAGCATTCTATGAAATATCAGATCAAGGATTATGGGAACGTTGCTATAAAACAGTGAGATACGATCAGGTATTTATCTTACCATTCTGGCCTGAAATATATGAGATGGATGATGTTCGATCTGAAACAATTGAACAAGCTGAACATCTCGACTTTTTAACCAGACAATCTTATATTGCATGTGGTTATGATTTTATTGAAGTTCCTAAAATGGACTTAACAGCTCGAGCTAATTTTATACGAGATAATTTAAAATAAAAATAATGGAAAATTGGATAATAATAGCTCTTAACATTCAAGCTATCATAACGGGATTTTGGTTAGGAGATCAATTAGATGGTGTTGAAACACCCCGTGAAACTTTAAAAGTAATAGGAATAGCTGTAATATTGTGGTTCTTTGGTATACCTGTAGTTATATTAGTTCTACTTTGGGCCCTACTTTGCAGATTCTTTAATTTTATGAATTTAAGTTTCGTTTGGGAATTTATAATCAGAGGGAAAGAACTAAACTATAGTGTAGAAGGGTTACAAGAAATGGAGAAAATAGTAGAAAGACTCCACCCTAAATGGTATCAATTAAATCAACACATTTTCTTGTATTGTCATAGATGGATTAAAAAGAAATATTATATTGAGGGATCAATAATTGACCCACCAGAATTTAATTAGGATCTCGTCAGAGATCCTTTTTTATGTTTAAATATAAGATAAAAATGTTATGAGAAATATAGAGTTATTTAAAACATCAACTAAGGAACCCAAATTAACGATTACTAAATCGAGAATTACAATTAAAATTCCTAATGTAGAGCATAATGCCTCAATATTAGGTAATATGGTTCATGAAATTGTTGATTATGCTAATCGAGAACATCCTGAACCCGAATTTACTTTACGTTCTGGAATCCATAAAGGTAAAATCAGATTATCAAAATCGCGACCACCTCACAAATCTTACGTTGCAAATTTTCAATTAGAAAACTATGTATAAAATAACAATAAAAGGCACGGCTAAAACGGATTACCCTAAATTAAGTAATCTAGATGGTATATCATGTTATGATGAATTCAGTGAGAATTTTAATAAAGCCTCATCATATGGTCCAGGTCAGCAATCTTTAATTGATAAAGGGGTTAAAAATGGCTACCTTTCGTTTAAATATGAGAAGGACATATTCAATACTTTATTTAGTGTAGTAACATACGAAGCTGACCAATTATTAAATAACGAAGAAATCCAGCTCTTACTTGATTACACTGAAGGACAATTGTCTGACGGTATTGGTGAGGGGTTTGAACAATTTCCTTGTTACAATGATCCTGAGTATTATAACGATGATTATGAAGATGATGAGCAGGACGGTGATGTATATGTCAGTCCATGGCATAGAGAGCAAGTATTAACTTTTGAACAAACAGAACTCTAACATATTTATACACGGATAATCATGGGTAGTTTACTTAGGCATTTGAAAACCAATTTCAAAAAACGAATATCAACGATGCTTTATGATAATAAGTTAGAGATCAATAGATCACAACTTAAGATATCAGCTATTGTAAGAATGGCATTGAGAAATGATGATTCTGAATTATTATTAATGCCTCTTAAAGAGAAGCGAATAATAAAATTAGACACTCACGGATTGTATATTCAACTTCATAAAAGTACCGTTGAGATAACCAATCATAAATTTAACTACTACCTAGAATTAAACTTCAGGCTGAGTAATAAATTGATTAAAATGTTTGATGCTAAACTTGACGCTAGAATACAATTGGATGAATTCCTCAGAATGAATCAAATCGAAATTGGGTTAAATAATGTTTTACAATCCATGATACCCCAATTAACGGAATTAAAATAATTCCTATTGTTTTATTAAAACAAACTGAATGCCGTTTAGAAACAAACTAAGCATATTGATTTTAATTATTATGTTATCATTTCAAACTGTTAAATCGCAAATTAAATTTCCGACACAACAGGAATTTATTGAACAGTCATTAGAATGTGATACTACTATTGAAGTCTTTACCGAACACGCCTTATTAAGTTACATGGATGAGTTAGGTATGAAATATGTGAACTTTGTTATGGGACAAGCAAAACACGAGTCAGCCCATTTCAAATCCGATTTATTCCGAAATAATAATAATTTATTCGGAATGGTGAAAGCCGAAAAAAGAATAACCACTGCCATAGGTAAACGGAAAGGGTATGCTTTATATCCTAACTGGAAAGCCTCAGTGCTGGATTATTATTACATGCAACAACAAATATCTGTTAAGCATAATACAAAGAAAAAATATTACGCTTACATATTTAAAAATTATGCAAAGGATCCTTCATATCGGAAAAAAATGCAAAAATATATAGAATAATCAAAATTCTTTTGCTACATTTAATTATAATAAAAAGGTTATGAAAGCTAAAAAATATATTTCGAAGGAACGGATAAAATTAGTACATGAATCTTTAGGATTTTTGTATACTTATGAGGGTGAATCAGAAGAAATACATCACGTTGGCCCTAATATTGATGTTATAACTCAACCTGATACTGATTTACTTCATGAATTGGGTGAAATTAATAGACGCCGTAAAGATATTATATCAAAATTACTAGATGAGTCTAATTAAATATACCGGCATAATTGAATTTGATCCACATCATTTAACTAAGAAACATGAGGATCAGGGCAGATGGAAACGAATGGCTATAATATACATGCCTGGAGATATAGCAGCATATTATTCTTGGTATGTTCTAAAACGTTTTGATCTTAAAATCCTCAAACCTGCTCGAGGTCCACATATATCATTTATAAGTGATAGATTTATGGATATTGATGCCAAAGGAGGCCATGCTAAACAAGCGTTATGGAATAAAGTTAAAAATAAATACCAAGGGAAGAAAATTGACATGGTATTAGATACAGACGTTAGAACTAATGGTGATCATTGGTGGTTAAATGTTGAAACTAGTAGTCGTCAAAAGATTCAATCTATTCGTGATCAACTAGGTTTTGATAAACCATATTTTGGTTTACATATGTCATTAGGTTATGCGGCAAATGTTAACTTAAGTCATCAAATACACGGATATATCAAGAATGGAGTAAGTTGGTAAAAATCCACATTCCTTTTGTATATTCAGTTAAATAAAAGCGTTATGAAAGTAGAAGATCAAGCAAGTCATCATTATGATGGATTATTAAATCGAAAGGTAAAAGTAAATAAGTTGATCCTTCAAGGCTTTATGGTTGAAGAAATTTTTAAAAAACGTGGTTCATTAAAACTTATCACGTTGATGTTAAAGATAGGATATCGAATTAAAACGGGATATGTTAAATCCCAAAACGGTAGACAAAATAACTATTTCATCTTTTACAAAAAATAAGTTATGCTTACATTCACCGAAAAATTACAGTTGAAATTAATGTTTAAAGGCTTAATTGAAAGAACATTAATTATGTTAGTTATTTTAATACTAATAGGATTAGTTAATTTTACGATTGATTTTGTAAAGGAAAGGGATAAAGGACCTACTAAAATACATGGAGGAATATATTATGGAAAGTAATAAATTGAGAGACCAAATTAAAAATATCATATTAAACAATATTGTGTCTGATTCCCCGTATGCTGGATTAGATAAATATTCGGTTGATGATGCTGTAAATGGTATAATGGTGTTACTTGAACATGATTTTACTCCTTTAAATAACACATACCCTGGAACATGAAATACGAAAATAGTAAAGACAGAATAGAAAAAGCGGTAGCATTAGTTACAAAGAAAAGATGGCATTGGATCGAAATTCAGTGGATTCTCGAAACAGATTATGAAGAATATGTAGAGAAACTCCACAATTATTATGGAGAGCACGAAATTCCATTTACTAATGATGAATTCTCAATTCTTTCTGATACGCTTTGTGGTTATTATAGTATGGGAGAAGTAGACAATAAAGATGGGTTATACTACAGTGGTTTAATGAGTGAAATCTCAGTGTTCTGTGATGAAGAGGGTCAATTTTATCTTCTAGGAAGAGTTTAATCTAAAATCCCTTATTATATTCAATTGTATGAAAACATTATTAATACCATAATCATGACGAATATCGCAATATCTATTTTAATTTTATTGGTTATATGTTTCGTGTATTTTTTATTCCGATTTATAACGGGAGATTTTAGTTATGATGAGAAGGAATATGGTAAAAATATTTACGATATTACCAAAATGAACGATTATGGAGTTCATACAATAGTTGGAGAAGAGCATCGAATTGTAATTAAACGAACCTACCATAGTGGTAGGATTAAATTCATAAATAAAGTAATTAGGTTTTAAAATGGAAAGAGAATTATCTATTCACCAACAAATACTCAAGAATCTTGATGGTAAAAAAGCTTACGTTAAAGCAAATGGTTTACGTGTTGAAGCATCAATAGAAGGTGAAGTAACATTAAAATTCAATGAAAATTGGGGACTAGAAATCACAGCATCATTACAGTGGAATAATGTTAAAATATATAATATTCTTAGTCAGGAGATAGTTAAAATGCAAATGCATGATAAAAGTATCAATTTATCGTTTGATGATAGAGATATACTCTTAGATAAGATGAAGGAAATAATCAATTCAACAAATATTCATGTTGCAACTATTTATCCTTATTCAATAAACAAAATTGAAGTAACAACAGATGGAGATAAAAAAGATATACGCTATGTGAAGATATTCTACGCAGATTCTCTTATCGAATTAAATATTAAAAAATAAATAAAATAATATGACAAAATCAACATTAGCCCAACTTGTTTATGAACACGTAGATAATGGACAATTTATGGGACTGGATAAAGATGAAATCATCGACGGTATCAGTTCATTACTTGATGCTTTACATCCTAATGATATTGAGCGTTTCGCTAAATGGGGATATCCAGCTCAACAATCTACACCAGAAGAATGCTGGAAATAAAGCATGATTCTTTTTTATACATTCAATTAAATAAACTCAAATCTTATGAAGAAAGAGAAAAATGTAGTTATGCTAGCTACTCAAAAAGCATCAAATCTGTATAAAGCCGATGTTTCAACATCATGGTTAGTTGAAGGTGAATTATACTATATGTTACCTCACTCTAGAGGACAAGTTGTCGAACTTCTAGCACCTGATAATTCTCAATTATCTATGGGGTATAATGAGTTTAAAGCAAATACAACACCCCAACATTTACACATCACATCTCCTTCAGATCGAATATCCGAGGGAGATTGGCATTTGGATAACATTAAAGGATATGAATGTATTGAACAGGCTGGTGAAGATTGGTGCTTGACAAAGGATCATAAAAAAATCATTGCCTCAACAGATCCTGATTTGGACTTACCCAAACCTTCTAATGAATTTATCAAAGCTTATGTAAAATCAAAGGGAAATATCTACTCCGTTATGGTAGAATATCTTGAAGCATATTCGTCATCAACTACTTATGATCAGCCTGATAGAGAAATCCCTGAGCGCATTAAAATAGCTCCCGATAGAACTATCACTATATCAGCGGTTCATCCTTACAGAGATCATTTAAAATTCATCTATAACAGGATGGTAAATATTCATTCTGAAAATCCCGATGTTGATTATATGTTAAAATTCAACGAAATTATAGATTCTATTTAGCATTATTCTTTTTATATATTCAAGTATGAAGATAGTAGAAAAACCATGGAAAGAAGGTACACGTTATGCATACGCAAACGTACCTGAAGAATATTTGGAATTTGAACCAGGTATTCGTGTTCTACCTGCAATATATTGGGAAGAGCCTAAAGTTACATTCAATCTGATTAAACGTTGGGAACCGGGTGAAAACCGGTTCTTTCCTGAGGGTGGGTTTGAAGTTAGAGGTCCTTCATCTGAGATTCGTAACTATTACTTAGATCAGATTATAGTTCATCCATTTGTATTTAAGTTAGCAAAATCCGAAGCGAAGCGTTTAGCTATTAAAGAAGCTGGGGGTAAAAAGGCATATATTAAATCAACTGGAGATGGTAAACGTGGAAGAAAACCATTAACTGATGAGCAACGTGCAGAACGTGAATTAGCTAAAGAAGCTAGAGCATTATTAAGCAATGGTAAACGTGGTAGACCTGCAAAACCAGAATCAGAACGTAAACCTATTAAAGTTGCCACAGGTGGACAACGTGGTAGACCTCGTAAAGATCCGAATAGTTTAGTAGTACCTAAAGTTTACGTACCAACAGGAGGTAAACGTGGTAGACCTGCAAAAGTAAAATAGTCATGGAATATAATTTTGAGGGAAAATCCTCCAGATACATCCAAGCATACACTAAATGTTATGAGCAGTTGATGTCCATGCATCAACCTCACAAAAGAATGATGAGCTTAATGTATTTTCCGAATGCATATTTTTGCCAATGGATCGTACTACATGATGATTTAATTCAGGGAGCCAAAGATGCATTTTATGATATTTTAGGAGATGATATAGGGGGATTCGAACCTGAATTTGAAAATGATGAGGGATTTGATTGGTGGTGGAATTTATCCGCTGATTATTTTGAGCCTAAATATTCAACATTGATAAATGGAAAACCGGCCACAAATAGAGAAAGAGTTTCGAAAAATTATGATGTAAATAATCATTGGGGACACGTTACAGCAAGTAATGAAGTGGTAGGATTCGAATTAAAAGAAGAACATGCTCTACCTAAAGTAATATTTTCAACAACAAATTAGATTATGAGTTATACACCTGAAAATCAAAATATATCCGATCCTCTTGATAAAATAATCGAAGGTATCCGTGAATTAAGTAATGCTACTGATGAGAGATTGCTAGTACCTTGGGACTGGGATGAAGCTCATTTAACTAAACTAAGCGCTATGCGAATTGAGTTGCAATCATTATTTCCTCGATTAGTAACATTAAAATAATGATTTTATTAGCTCAAGTAATAGCCCAATTTTTAATTTTCGTCATTTTTGTATGCCTAGTTTGTGCTGTAGTATATGCTTTGCTTAAAATAGGTGAAGGTATAATTGAATTACTTAAAGGATATTGGATCCTAATATATTAACATGACTTACAAAATATATAAATTCAGGTGGGATGGACTCCATAGAATAAGTAGTCGAGTAGCAGATAATAAAATCGAAACTCTCGAATTAGCTAGGGAACGAGCTCTTGCTTATAAGGAAAAATTCTACCGATGTTTTGATCAACTAGTAATAGTTGAAAGTGAAAGAGCACATCAAGCTAAAATTATAGAAATATTATGAAATTAAACAAACAGGGACCTACTAAATGTAGTATCAAAGAACATGTTGAATTATTCCGTTTTGATGGAACTAATACTGAAGAGATAGTATCATGGAGTAAAGGAAATATTGGAATGAATGAACTCGATCAAATATATGTAAGAGGCACATTTCCTAACTCTACTTTAATTAATATTGGGGATATTGTAGTTAAAGGGCATGCGGGGAGATGCTTCATAGTATCAGAAGAATCTGCTGAACATAACTACATGATCGCCGAAATTCAATAATATGGAATATGATTCATTATCTAAGTTTATAACGGAAAATAACGTTCCGTTAAAACAAAACATTAATGATGTTGGAGTTAAACCTACTATGGAAACTCCAACTCACATATTTTATATTGATGAGCCTTCATCTTGGTATGCTCATACTGCTGATCATAACTTAATTAAATTACCGGGGTATGAAGTATTCAGAGTATATGTTAAAGATAAAAACAAATACACTCGAGTCATAATTTATAATGGTCAAGTTGTATTTGAATGTGAAACATTAAGTGAAATATCATCACAGATCGATAAGTTAAAATTAATCAAACAAATCGAATTGAGAGGTAAAGTTATAAACGATAAAGATACTGAAGGGGATTTTTCTCTAAAATAGCCTTATTCCTTTTGTATATTCAATTATAAATAAAAATTAAAAGGTTATGAAGTTCGATATTTTTAAGCACCAAACCAGCATGGATAAAGCTGTGAATAAATTGGTCCATGAATTAGAAAAAGAAGGTATCAAATTTTGGTACATTACTGAAAATCGTTTTGAGAATGTAGCCTTTGTCAAAGGTGAAAAACGTATCGAAATGTCAAAACATTCATTCTACCGATACTCAGGTATGATGCAAATCACTAGAGATAGAGGAGAGAATGCTCCGGTTGAAATCATACCTGTTACTGATGAAATGTGGCTACAACAATTTATCAAACCTATCATTTTAAAATTACTAAGCGTTTAATCATGGAAATATTAAAGTACCCAATATACTCATTTACACTTAAATGGACTGAGGATGGTGATCAGGATTCTAATTGGTTACGTGAAGGTGATAAAATACCTGAACCTGGTAGATGTAATAATAGTACTCACTTCTATAAGATGTTCAAAACCGATCAGAACGAAGAACAATTAGAGGAAATTATGGAAGATTTTATTCAAAGATACTTCCCCAATAAACCAAATATTCATAATCCTATAATTACTAATAAACATTGGGAATTTAAAGGACGTGAAGCTTGGGTATTAACTTGGTTTAGTCATGAGACATTTGATGTAGGACAAACTGATGAAGAAGCATTAGCTAGTTTTGAAGCATTTGTTGCTGAAAAAGAGTTGTTGATCCATGAAGAATGGGAAAATGATACACCAATGACCATTTCATTGATGGGTGCTGATGATCGTTATAGGTGGAGATCGGGTAATGAGGATTATCATGAAGTTCCATGTCGTTGTGAATATTGTAAAAGGGATGGGTTACTTAGAATAGCACATTAATATAAAACATTATGACTGAATTAGAATTATTAGAGGAAACTATATCCCACTACAATCTTGGAAATAGATGTGCCGTCAATGGGAAGTGTAGATATTCACCTGTTACATTAGGCCTTATAGGAGTATCTGAGGGATGTGCTATAGGTCGAAAGTTAAGTCCTGCTGTAGCGAGGGAATTAGATGTTTCATTCAATGGAGTTGATATAGGGAATGAGGAATTAAGGAAGGAACTCCCAGAATGGATGCTTAATTTAGATTTTCGTTTCCTTAATGATCTCCAACATCTCCACGATGTGGATTGTTTTTGGGGTGAAAAAGGATTAAATGAAGATGGAGAGAGAGAAGTGGATGGTATTAAGGAAAGGATAAAACAAAGAAAATGATATTAGATCAAATTGAAACGAAATTTATTGCCGCTCGAAAAGAGAAGCAAGCTAACATAGTTTTAGCAGCTCAAAACGTAAAAGCAGCTATCACCACAGCTAGTAAGGATTTAAAAAACGGACATCTTCAAGGAGATGATTTGGTACTATCTGTACTAGGTTCAGTTAAGAAAACTGCGTTAAAAACAATCAATGAATACCCAGGTACTGAAATAGCAGTATTGGCTCAAGATGAAGTATGGTTTGTAGATCAATTTTTACCTGCAGCAATTGGTTATGATCAGTTAAAAGATTTGATCCAAACAATCATTGGTCAAATTAAAGATCTAGGTGGTGTACCCGCTATGGGAGATGTTATTAAAAGCACAAAAGAGGCGATTAAAACGCTTAATCTTACAGTTGATGGTGGCACCTTAGCCCAAATAGTAAAATCGCTTATATAATGGGTTTTTACATTTTTACTCTAGCAGTATGGATAGTAGTTGGTACTGCTAGCCTTATCGAAGTTGACAGATTGAAACCATATGAATTACATCACAATTCTTTATTAGCATTGGGATGGTTAAGTGTGTTTAATATAATGATTGTTTTAACTCAAATGTTTCCATTATGATGGTATTCTTTTTAATTTGTTGGGTATTAGTATTTATTCTATCAGTATGGGATATTGTTGAGAATGATGGTGTTATTTCTTGGTTTATAGTGTTTATTTCGGCGACAGCCTTTATCGTAACATTAATTAATTCTGGATTAACATGGTAATAGGCAAAACTTATTGGCCTAGGGATAATTCCTACGCTACTCATATTAATAAACAGCGAGGTGATATTGAATTTCAACCTTCAAAATTAACATTTAAAATTGAATCTGAACCATTTGATATGGCTGTAGATTTTGATAACACTCATCAATTCATATTAGTGAAGACTAAAATTGAATCGGAGCTTACTGAAAGATTTTATGTAGTGTTATTCCATGAAATAGGCTTACAACCTCGTACTCAGGATCGTTTTCCCGTTATTGATTATATGGATTTTATAGGATATGCCCCTAGTGGGGGAGAATATGTAGTAATACCTGGAGCTCCAAGTGCCGGAAAAACAAGTATGTTTTTAAATATGGCTCTACTTGAATATCATCTAAAAAACAGTAGAAAATAATTATACCTATTGATTGATTATAACAATCAAGAATCCTTTTTTATATTTAACCATATTAATAATTACAAACAATTAAAATATGGCTCGTAACTTAAATCCGGATTTCCAAGACAGGTTAATTAGTAAAAACGAAAGAATTGCAAGATCAAGCGGTTCAATTAAAGATCCATCATTAATACCTTTAGCAGAACAAATAGCAGCTGCTGATCGATACGAAGAGTCACAAAAATTGGCTAAATACGACAATAAACAACCGGAAGTAGCTAGGTATGCTAATTGGTCTGGAAGATTACCTGAAAATTCTTAACAGATTAGTTATGTCAGCACAATTACAAAGCATATTTCATGAAATCTCCGAAGAGGTGTTCCAAATTCCGAGATTAGATAAAGCTCAATCATTTATAATTGATTTTGTTTCAACCAAAAATATCAACAACATTGATCGGAATTCAATTCTGAAGAATGTTACTGAGTGTAAGAACATAGCAAAATTACAAGCCTATATTTGCAATTCATTATTGCAATATGAAGGATTAAGTGTTAATAAAAAATTAAAAAACTAAAAATGGCAACATTAAACGGATTAAATAGAAGACAATCAAGTATTAATAATCTCTTAAGAGATATTAAATCTAATAGTGAACAAACCGCAGAAAAACTCCAACTATTACTATTTAAAGTAGCAGGAATAAATGGAAATGAGGATTCGGAAGGGCGTATCTCTAAATCCGATGATAGGGAAGTACAGGAGGGTGAGTTGTATTCAATCGAAGATAACCAAAATGTATCTTTTGGTAGGATCTCATCAATAACGGATCATCAAGAATATGTACATAGACTTGTAAATGCATTATTTGAAGTCTTAGTTGAACAAGAAGATTTAGCAAAAATAGACGATTCCGCTCATGGACACGCCAAAGATTACCCAAAATTATCAATTAAATCAGTAAATAACTAATTAAAATGAATACATTTTTTCAACAATTCAAAACATACGTTTCAGTAACCATCGGTGAAAATAACGAAGAATTTGGTAATGCTATTAACGATGCTACAGATATCGATGAATTAGCAGCAATCGTAGGATCTGAATTAGATCTAGATAACCAAGAAGCAATTAATTATTTATTCTCCCTAATTTAGGGGGAATATTTCCATTTAAATCAAAAAGTCATGATTACAACACTTAGATTAATATCTCTCCTAGATTCAGCAGCAATAGACGATCATGCGCATGGTTATAATTGTGCATTAATCCAACTATTACAAGAAAGTATCAAGGAGGATAATGGTTCCCAATATAACGGTCCTTACGCGGGTAATCCTCAAGCCGAACTTGAGATATACTTAAGGAGGAATCTAATAGGATTCCAACACTACAATGCTTCAGAAAGAATAGAAGCTATAGAATATTGGAATGCTAAAAACAGATTGCAATTCATTAAATTATACAAAATTATAACGGGTTGTGGTTTAAAAGAAAGCAAAGACAATTGTGATGCAATATGGGACTCATTTCCTAGATTATAACTATGAAAACTTATACAATTGATCAATTCAGATTATACCTTGAAAGGCAAGAAAGTTTTGGAGATGTATTTTATAATTTAACGGAAGAAAAAATTGATGAAGCTCAAATCCCTATAGAGAATGAAGAAGAGGATATAGATTTTTAATAACATGGAAGGAAAGAAACGCATATTAATCTGGGTATTTAGTCGTGAATTCGAAATAGGTCAATATAATGATTTATATAAATGCCCTTTATCATTAGCATTACAACGAGAAGGCCACACAAACATCAATGTTGGTGGGACTCATGTTAGAATAAATGATGATTGGTATAGTATCTTAAATTTTAATGAATTGATGAAGCGAAGTAATAAATATAGCCAAGCGCTTATGGTCAATTTGGAAAAAATAAAAGTAGCATAATTCCTTTTGTACATTCAATTATAAAGAAATTAAAAATAAAAACGTTATGAAAACATTTGAAAACGGCTTTAACGGAAATAATGCCTCAATCGCAAGACAAATCATCGAAAAACATCTGGCAAATGCTTGTGTAGAAATGGGTGTTAAGAGTATTAAGTTAGGTAACATTACCTACACAAATAGTGAACTTAGAGCTAAAGTAGCCGCAGTTTCACCAAGTGTAGAAGTTGTTCAAAATGTAGTATTTAATTTTGAAGACTTCAAAGGTAAAACATTCAAATTCCCTGGTAAATCGTCTCGATACACAGTTGAACGCATGAAAGAGGGTAAGGTAGTAGCCTATACTCAACGAGGTAAAGGTTATTTATTCCAACCTCACCAATTACAAGGAATGATCAAAGTTTAGTTATGTCAGAAAAGAAAACTATATTATTAGTTATTTATACTAAAAGCAACACAGAGGATACAGTAAACATAGCTCAATACGAACAATTTCCCTTTAATCATGGGGATGTTATTCGTTTTAAATTATTAAATACCCCTGAGCATATAGTTTCAGCGAATAAAATCCAGGAATGGATTAATACAACTGCTAAAAATCTAAGTGATAATGGATTTCTTCCTCAAGTTGACGGGCAAATATATCTATTGTCGCCTGACGGAATTCCCGATGTTATAGAGCGTCTAATATCTGTTAAACAGTAAGATAAATTCAAAATTCTTTTTGTATATTCAATTATATAAATAAATTTCAAAATGGATAGATTATTTTATATTGAAAGGGTTAAAAATTGCCAAACATTACATGAATTAAACATGTGGGTTCGCAATGGGTTTACAGCTGTAAGTGGTGAAGATATCGCCGGAACAGATTTAGACGAAATCATTAAAGTAGCTGAAGCTAGACAAGCTGAAATCATTAAGGATAAACTAAAATATCAATTGAGTTATGGAAATTGAGAAATCATCACATGATCTCATTAATGAGTTAAAAGCATTAGATCTTAGTAAAGATGCCGGAACGGAAGAATCACAAAGAACTAAACATGTGGAATCTATATTAATAGAACGAGGAATTCTTGATAGTGATGGCAGATTTACTGAGTTTGGGAGGAAAATGATATGAAATTAGAAGCTAAATTACGTGTTGAAGATGGAATGCCTTTCGCCCAAGAGTGGTACGAAATAATTGAATTTCATGTTTCATTGAATGAAGTTACATTAATAAATAGTGAGGGGGATGATTTCGAAGTAGTCAAATATGATATTATCGAAATGCGTTTTACCCCTCATGAATCAATATTTAAAGAATATGCCAATTAAAATAACTAAAGCCGCAATTCGTACAGGAAGAATACCTGAATTAGATAAAGCTAATAAAATTGACATTGACCAAGCGAACCAAATAATAAATTACTTGGAGCAAATTCCGTACAAATCATATTTCAGATTAAAACGGTATGAACCAAATAATTTTATACATATGACTTATCGAGAAGTAGCTAAATTCTTAGCTTCAGAAGATAAAATGTTTGAAATTGAAGCATTACGATTAGTATTAACAATGTTATACCCTAAACAATATAAATTATGAACTTTGGATTATTTAAATCTCGACTAGCTTCGGCTCAAACAGAAGAAGAAATCGACAACATTATGGAGCCGTTGGCTAAGCAATTAGATCACGACAATAAAGAAGATGTTAACCACTTCATGGAACTTGGTAGATATGCTATTGTTCGTTTTCTTGAATTAGGTATTCCCTTAGACGAAGATTTACAAGAGGCTGCCTCTAGTTTCGTTTTGGCTGATTTATTAGGAATATCTAATACTTCTAACTAAATGAAATTAGAATTTAAAATATTCCCAATTGGAGTTGATCCTGAATTTGCTATATACTCAAGATCTCTCCATTTCTTTAGGATATGGAAAAGCGAGTGGAAAATGTTTGGCGAAGATTATTACTCAGATCATTCTGAAGCTGAAAAGGTTTTAAAGAATATAGAATTATTAAATGATTTGATCCCTAAATAGTCAAAATTCTTTTTTTACATTTATATTGTAAATAAAAAGGTTATGAAAAAGCAAGAAGAAGAACCAACAATCAAAGTTGTAACACAACAGGAAATGGTGAAAATTCTTATGCAACTTAAAGGTGCAACGCCTGCTACGATAGAAGCGATAACACCGGTTAAAATGAATAAGAAAAATAATCCATACCATGACAGCATATTTAAAACACAGCGTTCAAATGTGTTTATAAATTTTAATTATACAGCTGCTGTTAATCGTCAATTAGTAAAAGAGGGTAAAGAACCTAATTTTATCCCATCTCCAAGAGTTTGGGGGGTGAAACTACCTGGTGTTCCAATAGTATGTCACAACGAAAAATATTACGTTGAAGTTAGATTCTTAGGATCTGATCCTCACATTGAGTATTGGTACAACAGTGAACCTATTGATGAGGATATATTTAAGCAATATCTACCTCCACATAAAGACAACAAGGAACATCAGGGAGTTAAAAATGATATTGTGTTACGTTTATTTTCGATTGAAAGTATCCAAAGCATGGTATTTAAACATACAAAGTACATCATTTCAGGGAAATAATTTAAAAGGAGAGTTTGTAAGCCAAACTCTCTTTATATCTTTATGTTATTGAAAATTTAAAAACAAAAATATGTGTAGAATTTTACTTTAAACCTACCCAGTTTTATTCTTGGTCGGTTTATATAATTCAAATTAATCATTTAAATTAAAATAAAAAATCAAGAGTTATGAAAAATCAAGTAACAACCCAACAATTTTCACCGATGGTGATTGGTATCCAAGGATTAGATAAACCAGTGAGTTTAACTATTGGGAAAAACAATGTAATTACCTTAAACGTAGATGGGATTGAGCAAAAGATCAAAGCAATTACAGCTCAACATATTGAACGTAGAGGGAGAAAAGTAGATCCGAATTCGGAACGACAAAAACGTTTGAACTCTATCAAAGCGAAATTAGATGCAGGAATTGAAATTAAACCTGGACGTCCCGCATTAAATGAAGAAAGAGCCGAACGAATCAATGCAAGGATAAAGGTAATCCATGAAGCACCTGAATCCAAATTAGGAAGGCCTATTGATTATACTAGTGCAAGACAACAACGAATTGCTATGAGACTAGAAAAAATCGAGGCTGGATTAAACGTTAAACCAGGAAGACCCTCAGCTGTTGAAGCAGAGCGAATCAAAGATCTCGTACACGCATAGGCGAGTGTAGGGGGAGTAGTTTAAACTGGATGGTTCTACTCAAGACGCTTGAAATTTTAATGAAAATCGAATATGGAAGTGTTACAGAATGTAGCAGTTAAACAGTCAGTACTAGATGTTCTTAAACAGAAATGTTTAGAGAAAATTGAAGATGAGTTAATAGTATACTCAGAGGTTAGTGATAATCCTCAGATAAGTGCTACTAGCTTTTCAGAAAATATTCTTGAAATTATTCTGAGTGAGATTAATAACCCCGCAAATAGAATAAACGTCATTAATATTAATGCTAATTAAATTCCATAAGCGTAGAGAAGCAGGTCGGAAGACTTGCTTCTTTTTATCAATGCTCTTTTTGTACATTCAACCATAAGAAAAAATAAAAACGTTATGAAAACTCAAGGAACAATAGAATATTACAAATTACAAGGAGTAGCAGTAGATTTATCTCGTAATAGTTCTACGGAAGAATTATTTTCTTCAATAGTAGAATCCGCTATTCAAAAACTAGCAGAAACTTATGGTAGATTTACCAAGACTGATCTTAATACAGTTCTTGATATTTATTGGGAAAATATAGGAGAACCTATTGATATATTATATCGTGATCATATAACTGCGGTGATCATAGATGATATAGATACTATCCTAAAAGAATTCAACTCAACTAACATCTCATACCAGGAAGTTATAATCCGACTACTTGAATTAAATCCCTTTGATCAAAATCACGAAACTCAAAGACACTCTTCATATATTGAAACATTACAAAATGCATCTTGGGAGTTTTTGATTGGTGAAAGCCCTAATATTTTCAGATATCCAAGTACTGATTTAGTTCTTTCATTACTAGGAGAATTTTAATTACTACAAATTTGAGTAGTGTGATTGCACTACTCTTTTAATATATTTAAGTATGGAAAAGAGCGAAGTTTTTAAGTATTGGGATACAATATTTTCAATATCACCTGAGGCATATCTTGATTTTTGTGGAAAACATGATCCTACTGTAATGGGTGAGCAAGCAATATCATATTTTGACGATATGGAGGTATTCCTAACTGAATTAGAAGAGAACGAAATATTTGAGTTCGCTATTGATTATTTGAATGAACATAAATTGGATTAATATGAAACGATTCATGTTTAAATTCGAATTCTATCAGGCACTAAGTTTTGTAGTATATTACATATTAATAGACCGATATGACTATCGTTGGATGTATTGGTCACAACGTTTCACTGAAATAATAGAAGAAGATAATCATGAATAATCCTGAAGTAATAATCCACCTTAAAGCATCCGAAATTGCCTTTGAATTAAGGCAAGAAATGGAATACGAATTAGCCTCAATCATTGAAACTGGATGGGGAAGTCACGGAGAGAAATTATCCCAACAAGAATATGATGAACAGATCATATCATTCAGGGATTTATTAAACAAAACATATCCTGATAAGGTAAGAGTTATTTTTGGGTCTTAATTCCTTTTGTACATTCAAGTATATTAAAAGGTTATGAGTAAAGAAAAAGAAAAACCAAAATATACTCTTAGGTGTGAAGATTGTGGTGAACCACTACTCAGACCTATGTTTAAAAATATTTGTGAACAGTGTAGAAAAGATCGTTATGAAAATTAATATGCCAAGTAGTGAAGAACTACAATTAACATTAATGGGAGTGAGGGATTGCCACGGTCTTGAGGTAACTCCTAACGATTCGGTTATATTTACTCATACTGATGATGATTTTGAACATCACCATAAATTAATCCGGAGTAGGAGTGATTTATTAGAAGAGATAGCTAAGTACACTAAACCAGGTGAATATCATCTATGGTTTTATGAGAAAGTTATAGCATAAATCTTTTTGTATATTCAATTATAGATAAAAATCAAAAGGTCATGAAAAAGAAAGAACTAAAAGAAATCGTTGCTAGATATCAACTGATTATAGCGCTAAATATCATCGAAGATTTAGCTAAAAAACAATGGGGTAAATCACTCCCAGCATTTAATGAAGAGGATATTGAACAAATTGCTGAAGTGTTCTCTAGTATGCCTTGTCAAGTAGGATTGGGAGATTGGTTGATAGATTATTGTGAAGAAGTTAAAGTGGTTCAAATCACTCAAGAAGATGCATATGAGTTCACTAACGCTGCGTATCGTGATTTAATTAAATTCTTAAGAAATCCTGCATAACATGGTAGATTTAAAAGGTAAATTCCAAGGAAATTGTAATAGAACAGCGTGCCAAGCACCTGGAGCAACATGGTATAACCATTCAACAAGGTTGTATTATTGTGAAATATGTGCCGGTATGATCAATAAAATGAATCATGTTGACTCAATGAGATTATTCGGACATAAATTATGCACTCCGGGGATGTTCAGTGAGACAACGAGCTATGTTGAATCTTAAAAATCAATATTCCTTCTGTACATTTATAGTATAAGAATTTAAAATTTACAGTTATGAAATATGAAATCAACGTTAGCCTAAATGGCAGACACTTCTTCGCAATAGATTCAAGATCAATTGGTGATGAAGCTAAATTAGATAAAGTATATGCTACATTTAAGGAAAAATTTTCTGAAAATGAGGGGTTTGAATTATATGTTAGCCAAACTCCCGAAGTATCTTATGGTATAACGAAAGAAACTTGGGAACGTTACAATAAAATTAAAGCGTTAGAAATAAATAAAATATACTGGATTAACGGATTTTTTAGAAATTCCTCTCACCCAGAATTACACGGTTACGCTTGGGTACAAGCCATTTACACAGGTAAAAAGGACTATGGATATTGTTTCATTACATGTCCTGAATTCATGGAAAATCGTGAACCTGAAACATCACATCAAAGTATTAATCCTTCTGGTTTACAATCTATCAAAACATCAGAAGAATATGAGGCTATGTAAGTAGTCTCAATTCCTTTGTTAAATTCAACTATAAAATAATTAAAACATGATATACAAAGCACATCATACCGTAGGTAATGAAGATAAGTTAGATTCATCTGAGATATCACAACAATCTGAATACTTTAACATAAATTTCATGAAAGTTGGGAATAAAGTATCCTACGATAATGGTTACGATACATATTTTGAAGGAACCATATTGGGATTTGACAACAAAAATGGAAGAAATATGTATGTACAAATCGGAGATGAGTATACTGTAATTGATGCATTAGGACAAGGACATTATATTGTTAAGGTTGATGAAGCTGTTTAGCACTATTCTTTTTGTACATTCATAATATAAAATAATTAAAAACGTTATGAATATAGAATCAGCATTTAGTGTTATGCTTAACCAAATCAGTTTTAATCGCCCTGATGATAAACCATTCCAAATCATGGCTTTATTAGAAGCAGGGTTCGACGGAGATGATATTGATAATTTATTTAGAGCTTATGATGCTACCATAGCATATTGTGGTAATTCAGCCGATTTTCTACATGAATATTTGTTTAACGCTATATTTTAATAGTTATGAATAACAGAGCTAAGGGAATACTTCGAAAACAACTTGAAAAATATGGTGAATTTGACATAACCATTACCGATAAAGATATGAATCTTTCCCGCCAAGAAACACTTACATGTAGTTATGATGAAGCGGTAGTGGAAATAGAAAAATATGAAAATGAGGGAAGCAATGTTTTATATTATTCAGATTCAGGTTATTCATATTTAACAATAGTTAAAGATTAAATAGTCTTAATTCCTTCTGTATATTCAAGTATATTAAAATTAAAACGTTATGACAAATCACCAATTAGCAGCACTGCTGCTTGAAGAACCCGAACGTCCTATAATGATAGCAATGTTCCGAGAAAATGGAACGGATGATGGTTATCTTGAAAAAGTTGGTATAACAATTGATCAAGTAAAGAAAGGATCACCATTTGATTCAAGTGATGAGGATGAAATCGAGGATATCGAGAAATTCAATGATATAAATGCAGCCACACTAATTTGGTTTGAGTAAAATTCAGTCATTATTCTTTTTATACATTCAAATATAAAGAAACAAGGTTATGAAAAATAAAATAACAAAAAAGGACAAAAAACGATTAAGAGATCTCCTTGAAGCAATTCACTTCATTGACCATAAGATGGATCCTCCGATATCAGATTCGGAAGGTGATATTATCAAGGAATTGACTGAGTGGGGATTTTTCTACGATGGAGATCAATGGACGCGATTTGCGTTATGGTATTTTGAGAAAAATGATATACCTTTCTTCGATTAATAATTTGTCTTAATTCTCTTAGTATATTCAAGTATGGAAAAGATAACAATACAATTCGAAGCAATAGTAGAACGTAGTATTCCTGAGTTACAAGATCTGAGGACTATCACCAAGGAACAAGCCAAGATATTGGCAAATCATCTTGATGAGGTAGATGAATGTGAGGTGTGGTTAGATGGTGAGTGTTTAATTGGGTTAACCTATTTCGAAGCGGCCAAGATGATAGATTGTGAGTCGGGATTCGAAGATGAATGTCTACAACATGTCATTCAGGAGTTATACCCTGAAAAATATATTTGTGAATATTAAAGGGCAAGTTTCTTTTAGTACATTCATACTATAAATAATTAGGGTTATGAAAAAGCAAGAAAAAATTAACTATATCGCAAGGAAATTAAAGTGTGAGTTAAGGTGGAAAGCTATTAAGCGTAAGGATATATGTGATGCTTTGGTATCAATGTATTACTTATCTGGAGGTCATACTTGGAAGAATCGGAAAGAGGTAGCTAAACTAATATTAGCTTGGGAGTCTGAATATGATGTTTATAATACAACGGAGCAGATTGATGAGATGTTGGATACATTATATCATGATGTGGTAGAATGGAATTCATAAAATAGTCACAAATCTTTTTGTATATTCAATTATAAGAAAAATTTAAAAATCAAACGTTATGGTAAACGACAAGACGGAGCAATTACTGAAGAAGTACATTGACAAGCTGAATAGTATTAAAACTCTGGACGGTCTAGAGGAGTTAAGCAAGGAGTTATCTTCATCGGAAGAAACTAGGTGGAATATTGCGTTAATGATAACCTTAATTCCCTTGATCGAACAGAAAATCAGCGAATTAGCATCAGAGGCTCATCACATCCCCGATTACCATAACCAATTACTTTTGTGTAAAACGGATCATGATGTAATCGAATTAATCAGTATGATTAGTAATGATAAGGACTTGGACCTTGAAACGATTAAGGGGTTGATTAGTTTTGTTGTAAAACATAAAGATAATGTTTTAGCAGGACGAGTACAAAGAGTGGACCTGGGAGATTTAACTGGAGCAGAGTTGGTAAATAAGTTGATGAACGTATTTGATGGAGATCAGAACACTGTAGCGGAAGCGCTGACGGAAATGGGATTCGACGAGTACGGAATACACGAGAGCGATCCTAGATATAATAATTCAGGGATACGAGATTCAGTACAGTATAGTGCTAAGGCGACGCCGAGTAAGTATGATGCGAAGGCTAAAGCACGAAAACGTATCGAGCGGGTGGAGAGAAAAGTTAAACGTAGTGAGCGTAGGACTTCGTTGAATCAAGATATATTGTATAAGCTAACTAGTTATAACAATTATCATCCGGGATTAAGATTTGGTGAGCTGTTGATGCGTGTGGGAGTTGTACCTCGGGGACATGTCAAGTATAAAGTTAATGAATGTGAGGAGAGTAATCAAGTAAGCAAGCGTGTTAATGGAGGGTATTAACTGGTGAGAGACCGGTGAAGATATCGCAGATATGTGCTGATTTTGGTATAGATTTAGGTTTATAAGTGTGTTTTTTAGGTTTGAAGGGTACCCTACAGTGTTAAGTCATTGTAGGGTTATTATGTTTATGTTGTCTACAGAGTTTAGTATATAGGAGTGTTGCTCGTTCACTATGTGTTTTCACGCTCCACCCCGTATTTTACTAGACTACTATGAAATTGTTTAGTCACAATTCATTCCTTATATTAACTAAAGGACCCCACCTAAAAATAATCGCGATTTTAATTAGACTCTACACGAAAATACTTAACTATTAAGAAATCAAGGACCCCACCGCATTTTATCATGAATTTTTAGTAAGTCATAATTCTTTTTGTACATTCACATTATAAAATAAATAAAAACATTATGAAAATAATTAATTATACTTTTAATGAAATGATTATTACTACTACAATTGATAGTATTATATCAGAACTCTTAGGAGCAGTGGGAGTAGACTGTGTTGTTTCTCATATAAAAGAGGGGAAATGCTCTATTGAGATACAAATAAGTGTTGAATGTGATGATGATTCTATTTTACTAATGGGAACCATTATAGGTTATCTTGAAGCAACGAAATAGTGTTTTGTCATAATTAATTTTTTACATTCATGTTATAAATTAAAATGTTATGTTAATAATCGAAACATTGGGAGATGAGTCAATGAACTTACCCTCAGGAAAATACGTGGCCTTTGAATCGGGATTCGGAGATAATAAAGCCTACTTATTATCAGACTTGAAAGGGAATGATATGGGAATTTGGGATGCCGACTATATCGAAGCTAAAGGTTACTATGGTAACACTAAAACATTTTCAATCATTCAGGAAATACTTTAGTCAAGTTTCTTTTAGTACATTTATAGTATAAGAATTTAAATAAAAGGTTATGAAAAAGGAAGCTAAACAAATAATCAAAGAACTATTACAGGAACCTATTTATAAATCATTTAAAAAATACTATGGTTTAAATCAGACTGGTAAAAATGATTATGAAGTAGGTTGTATACAAGCCGCGAATGCTATTATGCCTGTTTTATATGGAATACTTTTAGAATTAAGCCTTGAAGAAGGTAACGAGGATATTTTTACTATGATTTCAGTTACTAAAACAACAGATTCAGAAGGTTAGAAAGTCAAAACATCATTTGTACATTTAGATATAATAAGATTTAAAGAGAAAGAAGGAATAAGATTAAAAAATCAAAATAGAAAATAAAAGAGTCAAAATTCCATTAAGTACATTTAAATATAAAGAGTTAAAAAAAGAAAAATAATTAAATTAAAAACATTTAAAAAACAAACGTTATGAACAAGTATCAAGAATTAGTTAAAGAAGCAAAAACGCTAGGAATTAACACAAAAGGAATGAAACAAGCTCAAGTTGAAGAAGCAATTGCAAAACACAACCTGGATAATGTAGTAGTGGTAATTGGGGGGAATGCCGGAGATGTAATAGATACATTAACAGAGCTTAAAGCAACAACTGAAGGTGAAGCACCAACTGAGCAACCAGCAGATGAGAAAGTGGAACGTAGAGGCCGTCCTGTAGTAGCCGGTTGTGCAAGACAACAAAGATTAGCTAGTTACGAAGCTAAACGTGAAGAAGGATTAGAAGTAAAACGTGGAAGACCGGTAGATACCAATTCAGAAAGATACAAACGCCTTGAAGCGATTCGTCTTAAAAAGGAAGCCGGTGAAGTAATTAAACGTGGACGTCCAGCAGCGCCTAAAGCGGAACCTAAAGTAGAGGTAGTGATTAAAGGAGAAGAAATTACAGTTGAAGTGGATGGAACCCCGGTGAATGAAGACCACATCGAAATTATTAAAGAAGAAGCTTAATAATTAGATATAAAATATAAAGAGCTCGTCCCGAAAGGGACGAGTTTTTGTTGTCGAATATGAATTTAACATTATTTAATTTGTAGTTATGAAGAATTTTGTTGTCATAAATCATTTTGTATATTCAGGTATAAAGGAATTAAAAATAAAAACGTTATGACAAATCATCAATTAGCAGCGATATTACTTGCTCAACCAGAATTACCAATGTATTTCGTATCTACAGATCCTACAGATTGGACTTATACTATACCAATTGAAGAGAAACATGTTGGTATTGATGAGGAATTATACGTTGATATTGAAGACATGAAAATACTTCAACCCGATTTCGAAGGGGAATTTAATAATAACCAAATAGTTTCAACGATTACCATTGATATATAGTTAGTCAAGTTTCTCTTAGTACATTTAAGTATAAGAAAAAATTAAAAACATTTAAAAAACAAACGTTATGAAACTGACAACTGAACAAATCAAGACTATAATTTGGGAACGAGATTACCAAGATCTTATTGATGATCTATTTGAAACGATGAAGGATGAATTTGGAGATGATGGATTTGATGCTGGTGACTTAAGCCATGCCTTTAATCAATTAACATTGAATGCAGAGGAAACGCTTCAGCAAAATATTAAATCGTATTTCGGAAATCAGCGTATGGTAGAGAATGTAAGAGATATACTGAATGAATTCATTGATAGTAACATGATGTGTTTGAACATCCAGGGAATGGTTAGGGGACTACTTGCGGTAGAGAAGTCGGATGAATGGGTAGGGAATGATTGGGAAGCATTCGTTCAGGATAACGTATGGGCGTTTATCAAAGGTGAGACACATAATCTAAATGTTAATAGCTCCGGATGTATGCTTGAAGGAATGGTACGATAATGATATTAATAGAGCCCTACGCTCAATGCGAAGTGTAGGGTCATTATTCCTTTACTATATTTAATTATAATAAGGGTTTAAAAATTAATATAAATAATAAAATTATGAAATTTCAAACTGTAGAACAATTAAATCAAGAGTTAGTTAAATTCGATTTTGAACCTATTGATTGGGTAGTTAGTGGTAGTGAAGATGAAGCTGTGATGGTAATAGATTTAGATCGTTATTATCCTGAAGGTCATGATATAAATGGGGATGATATTAATTCATTCCTGATAGATCAATATCCTGGAGAATAATATGTAATTGGGAGTAGTGTTAAATCATTACTCCCTCTGTACATTTAAGTATAAAGAAACATAAATAAAATCAGTTATGAAAAATCTAAATCCAATGACCAAATTCGCAATGTTCGCTTATAATTATCCTCATAACTTCATCGATATGATTTGGGAAGGAAGAATGGCCGAACACTACAAACAGAAATTTATCTCATATTATAATGAATTTGGAGCCAAAGCAGTCATGGTAAAATTCTATATGGAGTTAGATACTGATGCTCAGGATAAATTGGCAGCTTGGATTAGCATATATTATAAATAACAGTAAGTCGGGAACGTGTTAAGGCACGTTTCCACTCGTACATTCCAATATAATAAGAAAATATAAAAACGTTATGAAATACCAATTCAAAAACCCAGTATGTGACATGAGTACAATTGCTATATTAGGGATAGTAGTAATGATAGTATTATCAATGAGTAGCTGCTCAACTCCAACTAAGCAATATGAAGTTGCTAATATTGCTAGCATTACAGTGAAAACGGTCGATGCTAATGGGATTGAGGCAAATGAGGGGGACATGGTGAAGATAGATAGTAATGGGAATGGGAATGTAGTTAAGGCTTGTCATTTAAGTGAATGGGAAGGGAAGAAAATGGAGGAGAATAGATGGGTGGTTTTAGAAGTAGTAGAGTAGAGGTAGGAAGAGAAAAATAGGGGGAGAGAAGGAAGGGAACTCTCCTCTAAGGAATCGGGCCGCTAGCGGGCCGATAACGAAGTGCTCCCATGATAATCGCGTTCCATACGCGGGCCGCTGTTTGTCGCGAAAAAAGCCCCACGCATTCACAGATCGATAACGATCTTGCGTTCAAAACCCTTCGTATATACAAATATACTTAATCAAATAATGTAACCTCAATGTAAACCCAATACATAATCCCTAAGATAAAAATTATTAGCATGCTCCTTCACTAAATAAAACATACATTACTAATCCAAAGATTAATAAAGTTATTACACCGAAGAAATAATCATCCGATTCTAATTCTCTAAAAAATTTATTCATAACTTATATATTATAATCCACTAAAAGATGATCACCACTTAAGACTTGCATATTAACATCATTAGCCTTAATGTTTAAACGATCTTCCTTATACGGTCCTAATTTCTTCATCACGATTTCTCCCAATATCTCATAAGCACCGTATACGAATCCAGGTTCAAATAAACCTAGTAAATCACGTCCTAATATTAATTTACGTTCATCATCTAATACAGCAAATCTTGTCACAGCTCCATCCATTATTTCAAATTTCTAATTTAACCCTTTCGACCCACACATGTGGATCTCAAAAAGAAGAAGAGAAACGATTTTAGCGTTTCAAATTCCTTGTATATACTCTTTTAGGTACTACGACCATAAATAAACGCTTAAAAATGTTAATAAACTGATTAAAACGCCTAATTTTAACATTAGATATAAGGCACTGATTTCTAAATCTCGTTGTTTAATCAGTTGATTACTCGTTATCAGTGGGTGCCTTAGATTCTGTAAGCCTTTCATAATACTCCGTTATGTGATGCAAAACAAATTATAAGGAACACTAATATTCCAAACACAATACCTAAGAGGTCATTTTCCTCATCTGTTAAATTCTTTCCTAAACACATATTAATATAAATAAAAATGATAAAATAGCTATTACTAAAAGTGCCCAACCGAGATTATCCCAACCTCGTTTATGGAATAAGAAAATGTTATCTTCATCTATCATGTTGGTAATTGTATATTATTAAATCCTACTATACTTAATATGAATAAAACGATTTCAAATATTATTCCAACTAATACGGTGAATCCTATGATCCCCATGAAAAATTGTTTAAACCGCATTTTTATCGTTTTTCTTTACATCTATTCCTTTATAAAGTGTGTATGCTAAATAGCAAACTAATATTACAGCTAATATATTCATCTTATAATTTACTAAGGTAATCTTGACTTTCCTCTATCCTAGAAGGAGTAATAGGTTCTTTTTCATTTCGTATCTTATCATACGCTGCAGCCATAAATGCTCCTGAGTATATTATTCGTTTGTCCAATGAAGTAAGTAATAATTTATATTTAAATTTATGACTCCACCTTCTAGGGTAATATTCATTATTTAATGTCACACAGAATATAGCTACATCTAGTAGCTCCTCTACTGTGTTATAATGATCATCGTGTCCGTGTTTATTGATTTGTTCAAGACGTTCCCTGGATATCAATAAATGTCCTGCTACTTTTGATTCGTGTACTTTCAATTCCATGTTAACAATATTTAAGTAATAACAAATATAATCTCTGAATATATCGTTTGTATACTCCTAAAATGAAAGTTCTCCTCACAGAATCTTCTAAACCATCTCTAGTTGTAGTATATACTATATGAGCTGCTCCAATTTCATTTTTAATAATCCTTCGTTTTATCCAATTAAACATGTTTTAATTCCTCCATATAATTAAATAATACACCATCTATATCATATGTACATGAAGGTTTCATATTGGAATTCCAATCATACCAAGAAGGATATGGTGGGTAGATCCCGAACCAAGGCTCAATTGGTGGTTTAATATGGGAATATTCCACTTTCGGATTAAGAAGGAATGAAGCTTCTTCTACTGTTATTCTTCCGTCTCTCAACATAACTAAAATTAATTCCGTTTTATCCATTTACTTTCTTTATTCTGATTTTTAATGTATCTCTGTTTGACTTTAAGAATCCATTGTCCTGATATGGATTATCCAAATTAGAATATAGATTACTTACAATGATAGGCATCGGGAGAAGTTTAATGCATGCTAAACACATTCCTTTTATTTCCGAAATATTCATACTGTTTTTATAATATGAAATCAAGATATAATATATATTCTGGACAACCAACCTATTATTTATGAACAACTATAGAATAATAAAAGAAAGCAGAGTGCATGAAAGTGATATCTTCTTTGTTGAGCAGAGATTTTTATTTATATTCTGGAGAAGAGTTAAGGAGAGAAATGTTGAAGTGTCATTTACAAGTTATAGACCTGCAGTAACATTTATCTTTAACTTAATGGGTAAACCTAAAGTCGAAAAGAAAGTTATATCGGAACACACGATCATTAAATAATCAGTATATACTGATGAAGGTGTGGGCCAATAGATAGATCTTCGGTTATATTTATTTTAAAACACAATGGATCAAGAAAAAGTATTTACGTTAAAGAAAAAAGATAAAGCAGCATTTCTGAATAAATTAGAGAGAGCTAAAATAGACACAAGTAGTCATGATATTGTAGATAGTTTATTAGATGATACTTTTAAAATAAAGATTGTAGGTGCTGATAACGTAAGGACCGTAGGAGAAATTTTAAAAATGAAAACAGCTATTGACCCTATAAAATCATCTACTCCCGTAATTAAATCTTCAGGCGTTGAAGATCGCCTTAGAAACATTATTAAAGAGCAAATAAAGGTCGCGCTTAAAAAATAATTTCATTTCCTGTGGCTTATGCAAAGGAACTATTGTATATTCAATTTATCATTTAATTCTTCTTACTGATGTAGTAATGAAAAAATAAAGAATGGTTAATAATGTAATAAAAATAATTAATTATGAAGTATAAAGATAATGCGGTAAATCGTATTTCTCAATTGGATGCGTCTGTGGCCAGAATTGTATTCCAATTGAATCGTAGAGAACCACTTGATAGCGTTTTAAACTCATTAGAGGCATTAAAGAGTCAAATTGAGGAATTAAGACAAATGGTTGAATTAGAACCACAAGATTTCAGATGATAGAACCTGAGCAAATTCAAAAAAACTACGATATTCTCCTGAATTATATAGAATCCTATATTAATGGAGAGCGTAAGGAACTATTGCTCCATTTCTACAAGAAATATGAGGACAGATTAATATTGATGCCCGCCTCTACTAAGGTAGGGCATCACTCATGGTTTCCTGGAGGATATGTTCATCATGTTAATAATGTAATAAAATGTTCATTATTAGTAGAAGAAGTATGGAGGAAGCAAGGTGTAGATAATAAACGTTACACTATTGAGGAATTAGTATTTTCAGCATTAAATCATGATTTAGGTAAAATGGGTGATGAAACTAATCCTATTTATATACCTAATCCTTCTCAATGGCATATTGAAAATCAGGGCCAAGTTTATATACATAGTCCTAAGGTACAATTTGCCTCAGTCCCTGATAGATCATTATTTCTACTTCAACAACATGGAATACCATATAGTTTTAATGAGTTTATAGCTATTAAGACTCATGATGGTTTATATTCAGAGGCTAATAAAGAATACTTAATGGGATTCAGTATTGATAGTAAACCATATGCTGCTTTAGCATACATTCTTCATCAGGGAGATTTAATGGCTGCTAGGATTGAATTCGAACAGCAATACGTAGCTAAAATAGATAAGGTAGAGAAAATCAAAGTACCTCGTGAAGATAAAAAAGTTAAAATAGCTAATTCATCAGCTAAAGGAGCTGAATTCATGAATATGCTAAATAAAATCGTTAAATAATGATTATAGAAATAACCTTAGGGGTACTGTTCGCAGTATCCCTTTACGGTAATATTAATTTATTACGTAAACAAGAAAAACTAGAATTCCTGAATGCTAATCAGCAGTTATTTATTGATGATTTTGAGAAGATAATCACTCAAACTCATAATACTATTTCAGAGATTGATGAAGCTGGAACTTTTAAATCTGATGATGAAATCGGGGCATTTTTTACTGATGTGAAAGAGCTTCAATCAAAACTAGATAGATTTAAAGAACAGCGTAAGAATAATTTGGCTTAGTAGTAATACTTTTGTACATTGGTTTCAAAACAATTAATATTGAACTAAATGTATAAACAACGTCGTTATGAAGAATCGGAAAAATTCGATTTAGATAAATATTTGGATGAAGAATTTGGTAAAGTAAAACTTACTAAAAAAGGAGAAGTTCGTAAACGTAAACCTAAACAAGATAGAAATTATTTTAAAGCTGATGCTGAAGAAGCTATTCTTGAGTATGTAGCGGAGACTGATCAAGATAAAAGAAATCAAATTTATAATCAACGTATTGCTTATGCTTTTTATAAATTAGTAGAAAATATTATTCATACCTTTAAATTCTATTATACTGATAGTGATAGTATCGAAGATTTAAAACATGAAGTGATCACATTCTTACTTACTAAATTACCTCTATACCAACAAGAAAAAGGTAAAGCTTATTCTTACTTCGGTACTATCACTAAACGATACTTAATTGTTTATAACGAGACTAATTTTAAGAAATTAAAGGAAAAGTGCGATATAGATGAAGTAGACGAAGATAGAAGTGTAACTCAAGATATTATTCTTGAATCTAATAAAGATGAACTTAGTGAATTTATGACTCTGTATATCAAATATTTAGATCATAATAATGGAAAAAATTTATCTAAACTATTCCCTAAATCTCAGGATGAAAAAACTGCTGATGCTATTGTAGATCTATTCCGTAAAAGAGAATCATTAGAGATATTCAATAAAAAAGCACTATATATTTACATCAGAGAAATTACTGACGTATCTACCCCACAAATCACGAAAACCATAAAGAAATTAAAAACTCTCTTTACTAAATTATTCAATGAATATTATAGTACAGGTGACGTAAAAATGTAATTACTTTATATTTATAAATAAACGCAATGAGCAACTTCGACACAATTGTTTTCGGAAAAAAATCATTTTCAGACTTACTTAATGATATTTACAAGAATAACAAATCTACTGAAAAGCAGATTAGTGATTTAATCCTGTCATTAAAACCATTCATTAATTCTCCAGGTGAAGCTATTATGATAGTTCCATTAATTAAGGAATATATGGATGTTAAAGTTAAAAATGATGAACATTTAGTTAAAATGGCTTCTGTTATCCAAAGAGCTATTACTTCTACAGGTAGAGGTGGAGAAGATGGAAGCGATACTGAATTATTAAGTGAATCTGAAAAACAACAACTTTTAGATAGTGTTAATGAAATGGCCCAAGCTGCCGCATTAATAAAAGACGATAAACGTCCTGCGAAATTATTAGCTAATAATAAATGAGAATAAGAACTAATCTTTCCCAAATAACATCTGCTATAGGAGTTAATGATAGTCAACCAACTTTTTCCAATCAAACGGGAAAAGTTTTTGGTGTCCTATTAGATGCTACTTCATTACCCAAAGGATTATTTGAAGCGTGTGGAGGATGGGATGGACTAGGTACTATATTCTATATGGATTATGATCAAGCTAAAGAAGTAGAAACACCAGATTTAACTCTATGTAAACGTGCTAGACCTTTAAGACCTAATTCTAAATCATTTCCTGTTATAGGAGAAATTGTATTAATCCTAGACTTACCTTCATATCAATCTCAAGATGGAAATACTATTTCTCAAAAATATTATGACACTTCAGTAAGTATATGGAATAACATCCACCATAATTCTAATTCATCTCAACAAAATGTATCTTTAGGAAAAACATTTAAAGAAAAATCCAACATAAATACTATTCAACCTTTCGAAGGAGATATAATTTATGAGGGAAGATTTGGGACGACTCTTAGATTTGGTAGCTCGGTTAGTAACACTGATCCAATCTTAAAATTAGTTAATAATCATAATTTTAATGCTAAATCTTTAGAACCGTATTCCGAAAATATAAACCAAGATGGATCATCTATTTATATATCTTCAAGCCAGTTAATACCTATTATACCCGATAGAATTAATTTAAATCAACTATCTAGCACGATAAGTACTGATAAATATAATTCAAACCAAATAATATTTAATTCAGATAGAATTGTTTTAAATACTAAAAAAGACGAAATATTATTATTTGCTAAAACTAATATAGAATTATATACTAAACAAATTATTAGTTTAAATGCTAATGAACGTATACATTTAAACTCTACTAGAGTATTTTTAGGTGATAATAAGAATAAAGTACCGGATGAACCTGTATTATTAGGTAATAAAACAGTTTACTTACTTAATGATTTATTAAGGGAATTATCTTCATTTTGCTCTTCTTTATCTACATCAGTATCAACTCCTGCAGGTTCACCATTAGCTGATATTAATGCTGCGGCCTCAAAAATGAGATTAAAAGCAACTTCTTTCATAAAAAGATTAAATAATATCACTTCTAAACAAGTTTATATATCATAATGGATTACAAACAAAATATAGCAGCTGTAGTTGATACTGATTTACTTAATAGAATTAAGGATCCTCAAAAAGCAATAAAAGATATAAAAAGTCAATATAAAGCTTTAACCTCTAAATCCGATAAATTATCTGCTGATTTGAAATCATCTGCTGATAAAACGGATAAATTTGCTATAAATGCCGCTAGTGATCAAAAGAAAAAAATCTTAGGTAATGTTACAAAAACGTTACTTCCTGCTTTAGCTATGGCTTTAACCGCGAAGATTGTTAAAAGCATAAATTTCAATTCTTCAATTGAAGATATGATTGATGAAACTAATGATGTTATAGATAAGGCTCAAACTAGAAATGAAATTAACAATTCAAAAGTTTTAAGAGATAGAGCATTAGCGACCATTGATAGTAATGAAAAAAATATAATAGGAATAAGGAATGACATAAAAATGTTAAATCAATATGTGTCAATTTTTAACGTTGTAATTAATATTATAACAATACTCCCGACTCCTGTTGCCGTGCCTCCTGGAATTGGTGTTCCTATGAGTTTAATTATGAAGTTTGTAGCTAAATTAGGACAAGCTAAAGATATAGTTGCCGGATTAAATGTGGTTTTATCGATTATTCTTCCGATATTGGACAGGATAATAAGTGAGTTGGATGATTTAAAAAACCAACTACATAATATTAATACTTTAGTTGATGATAAGAGTTTAGATACTTTAACAGATGAAGAATTTCAAGAGATGGTTGAAACCATTCGTAAATCAACTACAAACGACTTTCCCATTTATAAAGGGTATAAATTTAAATTAAAAGAAGAAGAAAATATAGAGTATAATGTTAAAGGAAATAAACGACATTACGCTGTAGCTATTAATAGTGCAGGGATAGAAGTTTATCAAAGTGAATATTCGTTTACTTTAGATCCTGATATTTTAATAGCTCAATTAAAACTTAAAATAGATCAACAAAAATAATATTTATAGATATGAATAGTAAAGTAAATGCACTTAGAGCAATAATCAGAGAGGAAGTTCAAGATGCTATCCGCGAAGAATTAGGAGCTATTTTCGAAAATTTAACTTTGGCACCACAACAACAAGCGATAGAAGAAGTTAGAAGAATAGATCCGGCTGAGGCTGAAGCTGCTAGAAGAAGATTAAAAGAAAAAATGAGTAATGCTTTCGGCGTTCCTCAACCTGTTGGAGTTAATCCACTAAATGAGGCTAGTAAACCTAATTCTTATTTAAATGGATTACCTAAACCTGCTTCCGATCCTCTTGCTGATTTGTTAGCTCAAACAGCGAATGAAATGACACCTCATGATAGACAAAATCATACAAGATTAGATTAATATGCCAACACCATATATAGTAAAAATTGATACTTTAGATTTAAATAAAAACAGAGCTGTAGGGGTTTCAATACCTTTTAACGGTCCTGGTGTGTTTAATTTAACATACGATACAAAAACTCAACTTAAATCTAATTTATTTAATTTACTATTAACTAATCAAAACGAACGTTTATTTAATCCGTTATTTGGGTCAAATATTAGAAAACAATTATTTGAAGGAATTTCATCAACAACTGAAGAGGATATTAGGAATAATATTCTCCAAAGTGTTGAAAGATATATCCCTCAAATTCATATAAATAGCGTAGATGTAGTTACAGATCCTGATGCCAATCAATTAAGTGTATCTATAGACTATGAATTAAGAATTTCGGGAGCAATAGATCAAATACAAATAATATTCGAATAAATGAACAATAGTAAGAACATAAGTTATCTAAACCAAAATTTTTCCGATTTTAGAACAACTTTAATAGAGTATGCTAAAACATACTTTCCTGATACTTATAATGACTTTTCCGAAGCATCACCTGGAATGATGTTTATGGAAATGAGTTCATATGTTGGAGATGTTTTATCATTTTATCTTGATAGTCAAACTCAAGAAAATTTTACTCTTTTTACTAAGGAAAAAGAAAATATGATGAGTATGGCTTATGCTTTAGGATATCGTCCTAAAATGTCATATGCTTCATCTACTGATATCGACATATATCAATTAGTACCTACATTAAATGGGGAACCTGATTTAAGTTATGTGTTATTAGTACCTCAAAATACTGTAATTATTTCTAAATCAACACAAAAAACATTCTTAACAACTCAACCTGTAGATTTTACAAATGTTAAACCGGAAAATATAACTTATTATAATTCTGATTTTTATATGTTAAAAATGACAGTTGAAGTTATATCATCTACAATTAAAACTAAAACATTTAATTTTACTTCTCCTGTCAAATTTGATTCGGTTACAATTATTGATAGTGATATCCTTCAAATATTAGATGTATTTGAAACAGGAGGAGATCAATGGTACGAAGTTTCATACTTAGCCCAAGACATAATCTTTCAGGAACAAGAAAACACATCTACCAATAACCCATTTTATAATCCCGGAGATAAAATTCCATATCTATTAAAATTAAAACAAGTGCCTAAACGTTTTAATAGTAGATTCAGAGATGAAACCACATTAGACTTGAATTTCGGATCTGGAGTATTATCCGTTTCTGATGAAGATGTATTACCTAATCCTAATAACGTAAGTTTAACAGGATATATTTCTGACTTAGATAAAACTTATAATAGAGCCGATAGTGTTAAAACTCGTCAATATGGATTAGCTCCTTCTAACACAACTTTAACAGTACGTTATTTAGTAGGTGGTGGGATTTCAGCTAATGTCCCTTCATCTGATTTAAATGAAATAAATAAATATTCAGTTACTTTTAAAAATATTATATATGATCCAGTAAATCCTATTCAAGCTGCTATATTAAATAATTTAACAGTTAATAATGAACAACCTGCAAGTGGAGGTAGAGATGGAGATAGTTTAGAAGAAATGAGACAAAATACTTTATTAAGTCACGCTTCTCAACTAAGAACAGTTAATGCTGAAGATTTTGTTGTTAGAGCGTTAAGTATGCCTTCAAATTTCGGAAATATAGCTAAAGCATATGTTGAACGAGAATCGGTCAATAACCAATTATCAATAAATCTTTATATTTTAGCTTATGATGTAAATAAAAATTTAACTGAAGCATCTAATTCATTAAAAAACAATCTAGATGTTTATCTAAATAGATATAAAATGCTTACTGATGCTATTAATATTAAGGATGCATATTATATTAATATAGGTATAAATTTTGATATTAGTGTGTTAATGGGTTATAATAATAGCGAAGTATTAGCCAATTGTTTAATCGCTTTAAAATCGCTATTTAGTATAGATAAAATACAATTAAATCAACCTATAATTATATCTGATATTTACTCAGAATTATTAAAGGTTAAGGGAGTACAATCTGTTGTGAAAGTTGAATTTAACAATTTTCAAGGAACAAATTATTCTCCATTCGGTTATGACTTAGCGGGTGCTACTCGAAACGGGGTTATTTATCCTTCTTTAGATCCTAGTATATTTGAAGTACGCTACCCTGATACTGACATAAAAGGAAGAGTAATAACACATTAATATGGGAGATTTTAATTCGTCATTTGACGTAACAATGGGACATGAGGGAGGTTATGCTAACAACCCTAGAGATACAGGTGGTGAAACTATTTTTGGTATAACAAGAAGAGATCATCCTACTTCTACAATTTGGATTAAAGTAGATAAATATAAAACAGCTTATGGTTTAGCTAAAGCTATACCATTAATGAACGCTGATGCTGAAATAAAATCATTAGCTAAAGCTATTTATAAAACTAGTTATTGGGATGTTAATAAATTAGACCAAATTAAAGATAATGCTATAGCTGCTGAAATCTTTGATACTGGAGTAAATATGGGGGTAGGAACTGCTGCTAAAATACTTCAAGAAGGACTTAACCTTACTAATAATGCAGGTAAATTATATCCTAATATTGTCGTAGATGGAGCTATAGGTCCTAAAACCTTAGAATTAGTAAATAAACATACTAGACTTAAACTATTATTAAATACAATAAACTTACTGCAGGGTGAAAGATATTTAAATATAATGCGCAAAAATGAGAGCCAAGAGGAATTTTGGGCATCATGGTGTAGTAGAGTTTTAGTAACTAGATAACCAAATAATATATTTATATGCAGTAATTAAATTCTATGGCTGTATACAAAATATTTCCTGAAAAAACAACAACATTATTTTCATCTAATCCTTTGCAAAATACAGGGTTAGATGAAATTATTGAAGTTAGTGCTGATGATAATAACATTTCTAGAGCACTTATCCAATTCGATACAACTGAGTTAAGCGAAGTAATATCCAAAACTTCCGGCTCGTATGATTCATATCTGAAAATTTATTTAGCTAATAATTCATTAGCACCTACCGATTATACTCTATCTTTCAATAGTTTAAGTAGAAGTTGGGATATGGGCAATGGAAAATTAAACGATAAAACAATATCTTCTAAGGGAGCTAATTGGAATTATAGTGATGCTGCTAATCAACTACCTTGGGTAGGAGGAGAATTTAGCACTAGTATTGCTTCGACTCAACGTTTTCAATATAAAGATAATAAAGATATTGAGGTTAATATAAACCCTATAGTAGCAGGTTGGTTAACTTCAAATAACGGTTTAATAATTAAACAAAACGACGAAAGTCTTGATGTTAATCTTAAATATTTCTCCGGAAATACTCATACTATATATCCTCCATGTTTGGAAATTAGATGGGATGATTCTGTATACCAAAGTACAGCAGTACCTATTATTAATTCTAATGTAGTACTAACATTATCTAATAATAAAAAAACATATCAACAAAATAGTGTTCAAAAATTTAGAATAAACGTTAGAGATAGATTTCCTGCTAGGAAATTCCAATCTTATTCTGTATATTTAGATAATAAGATTCTTCCCGCGACTTCTTGGTGGTCTATTAAAGATTTAGACACTGAAGAAACTATTGTAGATTTTGATCCTATCAACACGAAAATAAGTGCTGATAATGTCGGAAATTATTTTAAGGTATTTATGAACGGATTACAACCCGAAAGATATTATAAATTTTTATTTAAATATGAAATCGATGGGGAAGAAATTATATCCGATGATTCATATTATTTTAAAGTAGTTAGGTAATGAATACAATTAATCTCGAAAAGATTGCATATAGTAAAGATAGTTATGATAAGGTAGTAGATAGAAATTTTAACCAATTAATTATTCCCGGTGTAAAAGATCCTACTCAAACCATATCACTAGATGATTTCTTTGACTTATATGATAGCGTTTTTTTAACAATTCCTAAAGAAGGCGACATAAAATCACATAGATATATTCTTAATAGAACATCTGATTACTTAGATGTAAAATTAGCAGAAGATGTAGATGTTGATGCCTTATTAGAAGAAATAACCATGTTAAGACAAGAATTACTTGATCAACAAGAATTAGTGTCTCAATTAATAAACAAATAATGGAAGTAAAAATTATAGGAAATGTTGAAGGCTTCAACAGTATTAGTAGGTATAAAGATGAAGATGTAGAACTTCTAATCCCTTCTAGACAGATTGTTGATTTTGATGAAACTACTGATATTATCGAATTACATGAATATGATATTATAGGGAATTATCTTGGATCTAATTTAGACTATGAAAATTATAAATCAAGCAATCTTTCCTATGTAAATGAAGATGGCACTCTAAATACTATTGAGATAGATCCTGTAAGTGATCTTCAAGGTGATGGTTATTCTTCAGGAGAATTTATTTCTAGATATAATTTCTTCAGACATATTGTAGATAAAAATACTAATTTCTTTATAAAAGAAATATCAAGTGATAGAACCGAATTAAGAGTTGGTTTGATTGAGGGTATTTCTACAAATGGTGATGCTACTAAAATATTTGATACCTTAAGCGCTGAATATCCCGTTACGAAAGATTTCATTTTAATTTTTGAAGATAATATTCAAGCATTAGTAACTAATGTATTGTTAAATACTGATACTTCGAACTATGAGATATTATTCAAGTTGTATGAGCCTTTAGATGGGACCATTTCAGTCAAAAACATATTATATGTTGTAGAAAGTTTAATTGATTCATATGAATTCGAAATAAATTTATCTAAATTAGTTATTCCTAATGCTGGATTAAGTCTTAGAGGAGCCAATTTTGATATTCCTATCAAAACATCCAATAATGTTCCTACAAATTATGAAAGTTATGGAAGTTTATTAGGCGATAATACAGGATCATTATCATATCAAAGGATATTAAACGATTTAAACAATGGAGGTAGTGTAAGCGTAAACATCGACTACTCTGATTTTTCTAATTTTATACATTTTTCATCCGCTGCTAGAAGAGTGGAAAATTTACAATATAAAGTACAATTAATTAATCAAAAATTATTATTACCTCAAACACCCCAACTTCAAAAAGAAATAAATGATATTATTTCTAAATTTGACGGATTTGAGATGTATGTTTATTCAAATCTAACCGTTCCTATTGAAACATGGTATGCCAATATTATAGGATTAGCTGTAACATTTGATAATAAAAACCCCGATAATCTAATAGATCATGCTCCTATTTTCATTAGAGAAGATATAGATAATGAACCATATTTGGCTTTTTCAAGTATGATAGGACAATTCTTTGATTTAATTTGGGTTAAAATAAAATATGTAACGGATTTATATAAAAACGAAAATGATTTATATAAAGGTATTTCCAAAGATATTATCCACCAACAACTACAGTCGTTAGGAATTAATTTATATGAAATAAATAATAATGATAGTTTCTTTAATCAAATTATAGGAACTACTGATGGAGCTAGTTCTGATATTTTAACGGAAAAATATAAAAGAATATATAACAATTTACCATATCTATTACAATCAAAAGGAACATCATCAGGCTTAAGAGCCTTAATAACATGTTTTGGTATCCCTAGTAGTATATTAGGTATTGAAGAATTTGGAGGAAATGATAAAACAATTCTTCCTAATTTAGGAAATGGTGCTATATCTCGTGATAAGATTAGAATTAGTATTGATGAACAAACAGAAGATAATGTTTTAACACCTTATGTAAGCATCAAGAAAAAAGTAGATAAATATACTAATGATATTAATATTATTGATGTTTCCTTTTCTTTAACTAAAGAAATAGATAAAGATATTTTAACAAAAAATCCAACTCTTGATATAGATAATTTAATTGGGGATCCTAGAGACCAAAACAAAAATTATTATCCCGCATTAGATATTGTTAAAGTAAATTATTTCTTAAATAATGCTCATAAATATGATTATGGACGCTTCTTAAATTTAATTAAATATATAGATAATGCTCTATTTAAAATGATTAAAGATTATGTTCCGGGACGTGCAAATGTTTTAACTGGAGCTTTAGTTGAACCTACAGTTTTAGAGAGAAATAAATTTGCTAGAAAAGATAATGAAGTTAAAGTTATTACACCTAAAGAATTTACTCTAAACGGACCTATTATAAAACATGATGTTGATGGGTGGTATTATAAATTAGAAGGCGATCGTGCTGCTTATATAACTGGTGAAATTAACGGAACTATTTTAAATACTTACCATTATTGGAATACACTTAAAAACCCATACAAATATTTCACAACACTTTCTAGATATTCTTTCCTTCCTACTGATTTTAACGTATTACTAGGAAATGTTTCGGGAAGTTTAATATCTAAATTAGTAAAAAGATCTGAAGGAGATTTATTACTTCCAAGTGAACACCAAGATTATTATGAAAGTTTAAAGACTTATGAATTATCTAGACATGAAGGTGTGAAAACGATAAGTAAGGATTATAATGTTTGGAGTGAAGGAGATAAATCATATGGTAAAACAGCGGCTATTGATCATCAAGTTAGAAAAATAGGATTATTTAATGAAATATCATCTAATGTTTTCTTAGGGAACAATAGAAGTGATGTTGTAATTAAATATTTAGTCGATGAAAATGGAGATTTAACCGAGTTAAATAAGAATAATTATAATTGGTTTGAAATTCAAAATACATTCATAAAGGATGATACTTTAACAATATCTTTATTTGAAGTTAAAAAGTACAGTAACCAAAAATCAACTGAAGGTGTAAAACCTATTTATAACAGTGGGTATTCTTATGCTTCTTCGTTATACTATAGTTTAAAGAGTACTTTACTTAATTTTCAAATACCAGGTTTCCTACCTAGTGTTAGGGTAATGGCTAAAAATTCAAATCCTAGTGGGTTTATAACTGGATCAATTTCAGGAACTAGTTATCCATTAAGTCCTACCAATAAAGTAGTTAGTAATATATTTGATATAGATGATGAATCATTTCCTGTTAACAATTATTTAACAGGATCTGTAGCTTCAGATAATTTTGCTCAATTCCCTCATTATATAGTACCTGTAGATAGTAGCTATGATGTTGATTTAAATTTAAATCTAAGTGTAACTGAATCTGTTGCTAATTCATCTGGATATGTTACATATGAATTTGATGTTTATAAAAATATTACCTCTTACCCAACATCAGCAACACCTATTAGTTCACAAACTAAAACATATTCATTATTAAATTCAACAATATATAATTCTCCAAGTCAAAAAGCTTGGTTATTACCTTTTGATACAGGAGATATAACTCAAACATCAACTGCTATGAATATTAGCTCTCACTCAACGTATAAAGGATCGCCTCCTAGATATGTTGTATCTGTTGATTGTGGAAATTTGGGAGCTATGAGAATAGGAGATATTATTAGAATAAATTCTAATCAAAATCACAGATATCTAGATGTGGTTGTCGATGAATATATTATGAGTGGTATTGATGTTTCTGAAAGAACAAATCGACTAAGAGATAAGACATTAAATAAGATTAATAGTCATATGAATTCCATTTTAGATGGTAATAATAATTTAAGAGGAACGTTTAAAAGTCTTAATACAACTAATGATTATTTTTATATTGAAGGTGAAATATATAGAGGAGGAGTTTCATCAGATTTAAATGTTTCGGGATTATACACATATAAACCTGCAGTTGGAAGCTTACCTGCAATTCAATCAACCAAAGATATTCTAGGTCCTGATGGGGTAACAGTAGTTTTACCTAAAGGTACATTTTTATATCAGTATAGATTTAGAGAGATTAATCCTGTTAACCAATCAGTTAGTGATTTAATTACTGTATATTCAACAGTAGCAAATACTCGTGTAGGAGGTAAGTACAACCCAGGTCAAGCTGAATTTGATTCAACAGATCCTCTAATGGATAATGGAAATCTAACCTACTGGAATTATTGGTATGTTAATATTAACAAAGATTTCCCTCTATATTTTGTCCCTGACAATAGTTTAGGTGAAATAATAAATGATGGAAAATCGTGGAATTTTAATACAAGTATTAATAATATTTTTCTAAGATCGAATGATGTATTAACATTTGTATTTAAACAAAAAGACCTATACCCTAATTTTGGTTATAAATTGCAGTTAGATTCAAGTAAAGAATCAACATTAGTAATTAATGGTGATCCTAATATCAGAACAATCCAAAATGACATATACATGATGTTAGATCCTTTACTTTGTATTAGAACTGATATTAATAATGGAGGTCATACAACATTAGTATATAATAGTGATTTGAGTAGTATCTATGGATCGTCAGATGGTCAAACTTATTTCGCTCCTTCTTTGGAGGGCGAGGAAACTGACATATATTATAAGTACGGAGATGTAGATTATCCCTTTGTTATATATCCTGGAGATGCTTTAGTTATAAAAGATACTAGTAATTATATTTATGAGTATAGTATAGCTAGTGCTGGATTAGTTAATGGGAGATTGACAGTTAAGTTAAATGAAGTTATTTCTGCTACATTATTTCAAGATATTATTTCAAGTAATCCAAATAAAAGATATTTCGAAATGATATTCTTAAGAAAAATTAAGGATGAAACTAATGCTCTTTTAACATTTAATAAAAAAGCTGGTAAAGTATCTTGGGGTTTTATAATACCTTCAAATTTATCTCCTGATGTGCTAGCAAATATTGACACTATAACCAAAGAAGTTAAATTAAAATTACTAAGTGAACAATCAGTAATTGATAAAATAAGTGGTGGTGATTTCTAAAATTACCCCACCTTACATATTTATAACATATAATACACAAACATGGCAATATTAAACCCCGACTTCGTAATAGTTGATGCTATTTTAACAAAAAAGGGAAGAGAACTACTAGCTAGAAATGATGGTTCATTTCAAATTACACAATTCGCCCTAGCCGATGATGAAATAGATTACACTTTATATAATCCTAACCACCCTAGTGGATCAGCATTTTATGGAGAAGCTATTGCTCACATGCCTATTATTGAAGCTTTCCCCGATGAAAGTCAAATAATGAGATATAAATTAGTTACTTTACCTAGAGGAACAAGTAAACTACCTGTTGTTAACTTAGGTTATAATAGTATCTCACTTAAACAAGGAGCATCTTTAACTATTACTCCCCAAACATTAAATTATTTAGGAGCTACTTCTTCTTATGAAGCTAGTGGATATATAGTAACTGTTTCGGATATTAGATTATTATCTTTATTTAGTGGTAGTGGAATAAGTGCAAGTCAAGTTGGATTACCTAATCTAAATACTACAAGTGGTACAAAATTAAGTAAATCTGAATTAGGAACATCATTTACTATTACAGGTACAACAATAAACACATTATTCGGTACTAATTTAACCCAATTAACTACTACAATAACAGTAATTGGTAGAGATTCAGGAGCTAGAATTACTATTCCTTTAATAATTTTAAAAACAACAACATAAGATGTCATTTCAAAGATACAATACAGAAGATTCAGTAGTAAGTTCCGAATTAGTTGTAAGAGGATTATGGGGTGGTGATTGTAGTAGATTATTAGGAGCTAATATGATTACTCCTTTAACTTATACTGAGTATTATTTACCTGTTTATAATCAGGATCCAACAACTCCTAGTGCTTCATTGCAATTTGATATTCAATACGGACACGTATCAGGATCTGGATCAGCTGCTATAAATCCAAACACTCCATTTGCTACTCCAAGTAGATCAATTTATGGACAATATCGTAACTTAGTTTATGGTACTGAAGATACTAATTTTAGCTTTAATGGAGTTGATAATCCTGATATTTATGTGATTAATGTTTCTAGAGCTAGATATAAAGAAAGCATCAAGTCAAACTCCCTAAATCTTACTTTATCGGGTACTGCTGGAAGTGTTACATTAATTGATGATAGTTCAACTACTAATTTAACAAGATTTGTAGGGGAAAATAGATATTTTAATGTAGTAAATGTTACAGCACCGACTATACCTGTAGGAATGTTGCTACCTGATTTAGGATTGATAATTTTAAGTCCTAACATATTATCATCAGTAGGAACTTTACCTAATAGAGCACCAGTTACAACTAGAGTTGATAATCACTCATTATTATTTAATAATATGAAGCAGGGTAATAATTTTACATTATTATCTCAAGAGACTATTTCTTCTCGTTTTTTCTTTACTAGAGTAAAAAATGCTGATTTTAATTATACTACAAATCCTTCAATTATAGATAATAATGGTAATTTACTTTATGTTACATTAATTGATAATCCCCAAACTTTTGTTACAACAGTAGGATTATATAATGATAATAATGAACTTTTAGCAGTAGCTAAATTAAGTAAACCTCTAGTTAAAGACTTTACAAAAGAAGAACTAATTAGAGTTAAATTAGACTACTAAAAATGTTATTAAATGGGATCTTACAAAAAACTGACTAATTCTGATTTAGTCGTAACTCCATACCATGCTAATAAAAAATGGTCTTTGGATTACGATAGTTATCCTGTTAATAATGAGTATATAACAATTTTAAATGGTACCAACATAGTTGGTACTTTTTCTCCGTCCGAAGTACGAACAGAAGGTGAATACGATAGATTAGTATATGCTTCTATTAACCAACAATTCTATCAAAAATATGGTAGTTATGGATTAGATACTGGATCATTAGCTTCTTCTTTATATTATCAAGGATTAGACCCTAATCGTGCTACAGGATCATATTTCATAGTTGATGAAAATAGATTCTTTAATAATCAATTTCCAACAGGAAGTGGAGAAGGAATTAGAGTAATTAGAATAAATCAAAAAATATTTGGGTCCGAAGTTAGACCTAATACGGTTAATCTTACATCTGATGTTTACTCTGTTAAAGATGATGGGTACGGAAATTTAATAGATACATTAAATGGAAATGTTCATATAGGTAATGTGTTTTATTCTGAAGGTATAATGGTTATTACTAACCAAGACTATCAAAAGATGTTTCCCCTACCTCCTTATGCTGTTGATGATTATGCTGAATTTCCTCCTAGATTACCTAATAATAACCCTAAAAGAATCTATGTAACAGCTAATGATATATTCAGAAATGATGAATTTAATGTTCCTATAATATTAGGGGTGGACGGATATGATACTAACATATTTACAATATATAATAGTGAAGCCTCTGGAGTTTACATAATAGTAACTACAGAGGTTCCGGGTACATATACAATGAAATATCGTGTAGAGTATGATGGAATATTAAGTAATGAGGCTACAGTAACTGCGGTAATTGTGGCTCCTACTACAACGACAACTACTACAACGACAACTACTACAAGTACTACAACGGCTGCTCCCGAATATTTAACTACTATAATTAATAAAACATTAGATTCCCAATTAGGATTACAATATGTTAATCTTACTACTCCTATTAGAACTGATAATTTAAATGCGGGGAATAAAGCTGTTGTAAGTAGTTATAATCTTCCTATATCGGCCAATAGATTAAATATAATTGCTAATCAATATGCTAATTTAAGATATACTTTAATAGAATATTGTAAGGTAATATTTCAAAGTGATTATCAATTATACCCTGTCAGTGGAACTATATACAGTTTTACCAATGATAAAATACGAGGAGTTGATAGTACATTAATTGTCGAAGGATCTAACCTACCACAACAACCCTTCCAATGGATTATAGATGATACTGCCTCATATTGTGATATTTCAGATATTACACCTGATCCATTTTCATTCCCTGATGTATTCAATGCTAATTTACAAACAGTATATGAAACTAATTCAGTAACTATGGCCGGATTAGTAGGAGAAGCTCCAATTAGCGTAGTTAATGGTAGTATGTGTATCAATAATGGTTCATGGAGTGCTGATTCACGCGTAATAAGTAATGGAGACACACTTCAACTAAGAATTGTTACTGACTCTGCTTGGGATACTCCTAAATCAGCGACTGTTACAGTAGGAACTTATAGTACTACTTGGACCGTAAGAACTATGGTTCAAAATGTTGGAGTTTCTCTTCAAGTTCAAGTTTCATTAAAAGTAGGAATAACAACTTCTACAGGATATTATTATGAAACTACAGGTCCGGGAGCAGGGATAGGATGGGCTCAACCAACAGGATCTAGTTATATAGTATATAATCAAATCAATCAAGTAGATTATGTTTATACTAACGGTAAAGTAACAGGTAATGGTCCTACTCCACATACTATATATGGATTTACTCCAAGTGAATATACTCACATGAGAACTTTATCGATGAGTGATGGTATTACTTATGCAGCTTCTTTAAATAAACCTATTGAGATAGTTAATAATCTGACTAATGCTCTAATAGTAGGAATTCCCGATACGTACTTCATTAATGCTAGAATATCATCAGTACCTGCAATAAACACATTACTAATGGCTTCTAAACAAGGTACATTTGTTCCTGTATATTCATATAATTCTCATGATATAGTAGCAAATACAGTAGATCAATTGAATACATTTAATATTTATTCTCCTCTATATGTTTTAGGATGGGCATGCGCTACAGGAACAGTATTAACAACTATAGAATGGGAAGGTACATCATATAATATAGCTGCTAAAATATCAGATGGGTCATTTACAAAAGGTAATTCATTAATAAATGGTGTTAATTTAGATTGGTATCAAACAAATATAATCTACTCATCTTCCGGTCCTTATACTCTTAAATTTACATAATAATGGCAGCTACAAATACTGGATATTTAATACAACCTAGACTAAAAAAGGTAACAGCTGATTCTAATCAATTTCCCCTAGATCAATACAATTTACTTTGTAGTGTGACGGGGAATCCACAAGCTACAATGGCTAATCCTACTTCAAGTCCAACATATAAAATCATAGATTATGTTAAATGTCCTATTACTTTCCCTTATAAGTGGATAGGCGATCCTTCTTCTGTATATTGTGAACAAGCTTCATATATATTAAAATTAGAATATGATAGAACTATAGTTTGGGCAAGATTAAGAAATTCCTCGGGTGCTTTAATTACAGCTACTCAAGATATTACTTTTACGGCATCGTGGATGTCAAGGCCTGTTGAAGGAGTAACATCAACTCCCTCGTATGTTACTGTAGTATTAGTAGCAGGAACTAGTGAATTAAAATTAGTAGGTAATAATCCTGACAACAATGAAGATACGACTCAAATGAGTACTTATGCTATATCTCCAACATCGATAAGTGGAACTCCTATTACTGGAGGTATAACACCCGATCCTGTTAGATTTACTATAATAAATACTTTAACAACCCAACTTGGTGTTAAACTCACAGATCCTACTGGATATATCAGAAGATTAAGGGGTGATGCTGTTCGTAAAATAGATTATTATAGTGGTAATTATTTACTTGAAGCTCTTAATTCTCCTAGTAGTTATAAACTATATATTTCAGGACAAACAGATCCCCTATCACCTAATACTTTAACTGATAGTATAACTTTTGTACCCGCTCCTAATGTTACATACAAAATAGCTCAATAATGGCAAACAGTGGAAAACAAGGATATAATACACTTTTAAAAGTAAGTGATGATGGGAATAATTCTCCATTGGATGTAAATAATATGTTATGTTCAATAACTGGATTACCTCAAGCTACCAAATCAAATACATCAGGAAGTGAGGGTTATATAGCACCATTCCCAAATACTACAGCTTGCCCTATTACTTTACCAACTTTTACCCCTACTTGGATAGGTTATGAAGCTACTGCGTATTGTGAAACTCAAGATATTGTAATTGGAGACTTTGACTTCTTAGTCGCTAGATTTATGTGGGATTATCCTCAAAATGGTAAAGACTTAGACATTCAAGTTCAATATGAAAATAATGGGATATCAGCAGTAGATGGACAATATGTCGGATATGGAGGTTTACAAAATGTACCTTCTACGGTTACAGGAAGTGATTCTTATTTATGGTGGGCTCTAGATGACACAAATTCCTCAGGAGCACCATTAGGTATAGAGGGAGTAAATATTAATATTAATAAATTCGTAGCTGATTACCCTTCTACTCCCGAAATTACACAGATAGGATTTTATACAGTTTGGTATAATACTGTAGGTACTGGTAACTTTACTCTAGAAGTAGTAACGTATAAAGGAGGAACGATGAGTAAAGTAGGAACTAATATGGTTAATACAGGTGGTACTATAGTATCATCCGATTCACGTAGTTTAAATACAACTATCCTTAACCAATTACATACTCCAACAAGTTCATTCAAAGCAGGTACTTTACAATATAATAAAACCACAAAAACAGCAGTTTTAGTAATTTAATTATGGCAGCAACTAATACAGGTTACAGAGCTTATATAAGTTTAATAAAAGTAACAAATGATGGGACTAATCGTCCCCTAGATATAAATAATAATTTATGTTCTGATAGTGGATTACCTCAAGTTTTAAAAGACAATGCTCTTAGTGATCCTAATTATGTACCTCATGTGTATAACACATCAATATGTCCTATAGCTTAATATGAAGAAATTAAAATATATTTCAGTTCAACCACGGAATCAATACTATGCATGGCAGGTTGAGGTAATGATTAACAATTTTATCAAAAATAAAATCAAACCAAACGATATTCATATATTAGTTTCATATAGTAACTTAGATGAATCTTCTGCTCCCGAAAATATAGAATTATGGAATAAATTAGTTGACAATTACAAAAATGTCAACTTTTTCTTTTATGAAGATAAACGAAAATCTCGTAGATACGTTTCATCGATTCGTCCAAACATATTAAAACAACATTTTAACCAATTCCCTAAATTAGTAAACAACGCTATTTTTTACCATGATTGTGATATAGCATTTACTCGTATACCTGATTTTAAACCGTTTTTAAACGATGATATATGGTATTTGAGTGACACTAATGGGTATATTAATTATGATTATGTAGTAAGTAAAGGACAAGATATTCTTGAAAAAATGTGTGATATAGTAGATATCGATTACGATATTCCTGAATTACATAATAATGATTCGGGTGGAGCTCAATATCTAATGAAAAACGTAACACCTGAATTTTGGGAAAAAGTAGAAGACAATTCAGAAAAGTTATTTACTGAAATTAGTGATTTAAGTAATCATAAAGTAGCTATAAATCGACATACTGTATTACCTGGAGAGCCTACCCAAGAGCAATATCATCCACTACAAATATGGTGTGCTGATATGTGGGCCGTACTATGGAATATTTGGTACTTTGGATATGAAGCTAAAGTAAACCCTTACTTTAATTTCTGCTGGCCCACTCAGAGTATAGAAGAATGGGATAATAATTTAATTTTCCATAATGCAGGCGTAACAGAGGCCGGAAATCTGTTTTATAAGGCGAGTTACATTAATGATTTACCATTTTCACTGGAGAACACGTTCGATCCGAAATTTTGCAGTTATGCGTATTTTTCACAGATAGCAGACTTAAAGAATAGAACTGTTTTAATCTAATATTTATGAGTATGATAGAAAATAGAGGCCCTTTCAATTTGTCCTTTACAAATGAACACATCATATATGAAAATATAATTAAGTGTACTGTTAAGGATTCTGATTTAAAATATTCATTTAATCCTAGTATAGTTGATGCTACCGGATCATTCCATAATAACATAGATGAAAATTTCTTACCTTATGCTACTAGCTTAGGGATATATAATGATAATAATGATTTGCTTATGGTTGCAAAATTTGCGACTCCCATTCCTATGTCTCGAAATACTGATATTACCTTTTTGATCAAATATGATGTGTAATGAAATTTGAAAATAAAGAAGAAGAAGAACTTTATAATGAAGGTGTTAAATTTTACCCTGAATTAAATGTTAGAAGTGTATTTAAATCACTTCCTAATAATTTCGAAAGAAAGTGGTTTTTAACTAAAACAAGTGGATCTTGTAACACTGAGAAATTTAAGAGAGTTGTAGCATTAAGAAAATTGGAATTAATTTATATTTGGGTTGAAAAAGAATTAAAATTAAGAAAGTCTGTATTTTCAAAATCAACTGAATCAATATATTTAAGAACAGATGTTAGGAATATTCGATTATCATGTCATAAAGCTCATCCCATATTCAAAGGAACTCAAATTACAATTGAATGGAATTCATATATTCCTACCGTAATAAAAACAATCAAGAAATATGCTTCAAATACTAAATAATGCTAAAACAATAGAAGATTTAATATCAGATCCATTATTTAATAGTGATGATTACGAGGGATATGTTTATTTAACAGTTGATATTTTAAATAATAAACAATATATTGGTAAGAAAAATTTTAGATCATCTCAAAATAAAAAATTAGGTAAAAAAGAAATAGCAGCCTTACCTGTTGCTCGTGGGAGAACTCCGAGTAAAAAACGGGTAGTAAAAGAGAGTGATTGGAAAACATACTACGGATCTAATTCAGCAATTAAAGAATTAATCAAGAAAAATGGATCGGATGGATTTAAACGATATTTATTAGAATTATGTAAGACTAAAAAGGACTTATCATATCAAGAAACTAAATATATGTTTAAATATGATGTATTAGAGAGTGATAGATTTTATAATGATAATATCTTAGGTAAATTCTATAGCAAGGATTTTATTAAACCCTAAAATTTGATATTCAAAACATTTATCGTACATTAGATAAATTATGGATAATTCTAAAGCAGTGTTAAGTTTACTCGAAGGAGTATTAGGATCAGGGGAGAAAACGAGTAAGGGAAATTATATATTCATATGTCCGTTTCATGTTTCTAATCCTCCTGGTAAGAAGAAACTTGAAGTACAAATAGAAACAGATGAAAAAGGAGAAAATCCATATCATTGTTGGGCCTGTAACGCTAGGGGTAAAACTTTAAAATCATTATTAAAAAAGAAAAAAGCCGGTAAAACTAAAATGTCTGAAATAGATATAATAGTTAAGCCTGGAACTAAACGAGCTCATATACCTGTAAACGATATAACATTACCTGAAAATTTTATTTCTTTAAATGAAGTAGAAGGGATGGATAGAATTACACGAATTGAAGCTAGTCACGTTAAAGCATATTTAGGAAAACGAGGAATAACGTCTACTGATGTACTTAAATATAATATTGGATTCTGTAATAAAGGATTCTATAAAGATAGAGTAATAATTCCTTCTTATAACAATGAGGGTAATTTAAATTATTTTCAAGCTCGATCTTATAGTGATAGAGCATTAGGAATGAAATATCAAAATCCACCAGTTTCGGCTAAAGATGTTATAGGTTTAGAACTTTACATTAATTGGGATTTACCTATTATTTTATGTGAGGGAATGTTTGATGCTATAACAATAAAAAGAAATGTAATACCTTTATTTGGTAAAGTAATTCACCCAATGCTAATGAAAAAATTAGTTAGCTCAAACGTGAAGAAAATATATATCGCATTAGATAAAGATGCTATTAAAGATGCTTTGAAATATTGTGAGGAATTATTATCTTATGGTAAAGAAGTTTATTTAGTAGAATTAGAGGATAAAGATGCTAATACAATAGGATTTGAAAAATTCTTAGACATATTAGAGAGAACGTACCCTTTAACATTCAGCACATTAATGGAGAAAAAACTCTCAATAATATGATAAATTAAATATGGAAAAATACGACAACATCCTAAAAAATCCTAGGATAAAAAGAACCGTTCAATATAATGGTACCGAAAAACAAATTACCATTAATGATCAACGTTTCTACAGGAGAAATGATAAGCTATTTTACCCTTCAGTAACATATGTTTTAAATTATTTCCCAAAAAATAAGTATTTTGAAGATTGGCTTAAAGATGTAGGACATAACGCCGAATTTATAGCAGGAAAAGCTGCTAAAGAAGGTACAATGGTCCATGATGCATGTGAAAAGTACTTAAAAGGAGAAGAATTAGTTTGGATTGATGAAACTGGATTTGTTCATTACCCCACTCATGTTTGGCAGATGATTTTAAAATTTGTCGACTTTTGGGAAACATCCGGGGCTGAATTAGTTCATTGTGAATACCATATATTTTCAGATGAATACAGATATGCGGGAACAATAGATTTAGTTGTTTGGTTAGATGGGAAATTACAATTATTAGATATAAAAACATCTAATAGTATCCATACAACAATGGAATTACAATTGGCAGCTTATGCTCAAGCATGGAATGAAACACATGATACTAAAATTGAAGATACTGGAATTATTTGGTTGAAAGCTAAAACTACTAAGGCATCTAAAAAAGACGGTAAATTATCGGGAAGAGGATGGGAGTTAAAACGTTTTGATAGAACTCACGAACAAGCATTTGAGATATTTAAAGGTGTTTATCAAATGTGGACTTTAGAAAACCCAAATCCTAAACCATGGAGTGAAAAAATAGCTATATCGGTTCAGATGAAGAAAAAGGACATTGAATAATATTTAATAGGTAACTTGGGAAATCAAGTTACCTTTTTTATTTTCAAATATGAAACCAAAAGCAATATTTGTATGTGGACCTGCTGGATCTGGTAAATCTACTCTCTCTAATAAAATATGTGATATTCCTGTAAATAAATTGACAGAAATAAATGTAGATCTTACTTATGAATCTATTCTAAAATCAAAATTAGGTAATTTAAATATCTCGGAATATAATTCTGAACAACGTTCCATTGCTGCCTCTGCTATGCAAGAGGCTAGGAAATGGGTGATAGAATTAGAAAATAATGAGATCGAATTTGGTGGAGATGTTCTTTTAGATGGTACTGGTGGTTCTTCAAAAGTTATATTGGAGAAGAAAGCTAAATTTGAAGCAGCAGGTTATGAAACAATGATGATTATGGTATGGTGTGAACCTGAAATGTGTTTACTACGTAACCATAATAGAAATAGACGATTAAAACCCTCCGTTGTTATTCGTAATTGGAAAGATGTAAACATTAACTTTAGTATATATGCTTTAGAATTCGATAAATTCTATACTCTTGAAGGATGTAAACCTCTTCCTCACAAATATAATAGAGAATCAATCAAACGTCAATTCTTTGATAGTTTAACATTTGAGGGGATCGATAGATCACTTGAAGAAGTCAAATTAAAAGAGGAAGAAATGGACGAGATCCATTCTTATCTTGAGACTTACCAAACATATAATCACTGCTATGCTATATCAGAAGAATCTGTTTTAGATGCTGTTAAAGATTTTTTAAATGAGTAAAATAGGAATATTCCCCGGAAGTTTTAAACCTCCACATAAAGGACATTTCATGGTTGTAGAGGATTTACTTCTACAATGCGAGGAAGTAATAGTATTAATATCACCTAAAGAACGTGAAGGTATAACATCTCAGCAATCAATTGATGTTTGGAGATTATATCACCCTCAACTATGGGGAGAAGTTAAGTTCTTGATAGTAAAAGAAAATGCCGTTACCGAAGCTTACAATTTTCTAAGTAAATATCCTGACCATGAGTTCGTATTAGCGTTTGGTAAAGATGATGCATCCAGATTTAAAGCTGCTCAGAATAAAGATAAATATCCTAATGCTGAAGTATTTAATGCGGGGAATAATTTAGGATTTAGTGCTACTATTTTTCGTAAAGCGTTAAGAGAACGAGATATGGAAACCATAAATATGTATCTACCGAATGGAGTTAATACTCTAGAATTTATGGAAAAAATGAATATGAATTTACACGAACAATATAGCGTCGACTGGTGGAAAGAAGAATTAAATGAATTATTTACCGAAGATGTTGAACTAGAACCATTACATATCCCTAATGCTGAGTTAACTCAAGAATTTGTAGAATTTACAGCAAAAGAATATGGATTAACTAATCAAGATTTTAGTCTTAATTTTACAGTTGTACCTCTTAAAGATACATTTGGACATTTTTCACCCTCTACAAAAGATATTAAAGTATATTGGGGTGAAGAAAGAGCATTCGCTGATAGAGCTAGAACATTAGCACACGAAATGTATCATGCTTATCAATTAAAACATGGATTAGAATTAAATGGTGAAACAGGCTCTGAATGTGAAAATAATGCAAATGCATATGCCGGAATTATTTTAAGAAAATTCAAAGACATCCACCCCGAAATATTTACTTTGTGATAGATTTAAGTACTTTTAAGAGTACAATCAATTTCTTTGATTTTACTTATAAAAACATGCATATGGATAAAATTAACATACCCCTTATTTTAAAAGTTGATGCGAAATTATTAGCAGACGAAATACACATTATGAAAAAATATAAAATATATCAAGACCTTGATGGTTGTTTAGTTGATTTTGAAAACGGATATCACCAATATACAGGTGTACCTTGTAAAGGTGTACTAGGTGAAGATGGTAATTGGGTGAATGGTCCTGATTTCTGGAAATTAATAGATTATGTTGATTTTTGGGCTGAATTAGATTGGATGAGTGATGGTCGTGAATTATGGAATTATATCTCCCGATATGATGTTGAAATTCTTTCAGCTCCTTCTAAGAGTGAAACTTCTACATTAGGTAAGAAAGCATGGATGTCACAACATTTACCTTACACACCTTTAAATTTAGTTCCTAGATGGAAAAAGATGGAATTTGCTGGTCCTAATCATATATTAATCGATGATATGACAACAACTATCGATGAATGGAATCGTAAAGGAGGGATAGGAATTCTTCACACTACTACTGAGAATACAATCAAACAATTAAAAGAACTAGGTCTATAGAATGAGTAATTTAAAAAAAGAATTCTCTTCTAGAGATGTACAAAGAATGCGTAACATCATCACCAAAAAAGGTGGTGATGCTACTGGTGTTCAAATTGGGTACAAAAAAGATACAGAAATTCACGAAGAAGGTTCTAATTGGGTAGAAAATGGTAAAACATGGACTATAAAGAATGGACTTAAAATGACGGTATCTAAATTAGATGCTGTTAAAAAAGCATTATTTTTACCTTTAGCATGTCCTAAATGCAAAAAAGTAATGAAAAATCCATTGGATAAAAAAATGTACCCACTCCATAAACAATGTTTTGAATGTGTTATAAAGTTTGAAGATGGCCTTAAAATGGATGGTAAATTTAATGAATATGAAAAGAAAATATTCAATTCTAATTTAGATAGTCATATCAGAGATATCGAATTAGAAGCGATGGATTTTATTATGAACGGCCGTGAATCAACGATTACTGAATCCGGTGAAATAGAATCATGGAACGATGTTGACAATTCTCAAGAAATTAAAGATGGGATTAAGAAATATATCGAAATGTTAAAGGAACTATATATTTAAATATATTTATAGACATATTTTATCCTAAATGGCAAACACTATTTTTACTGCTGAAGTAATAGCAGCTTTCATTTCAGGTATAATAGGTCCTATTTCAGTAATGTGGCTATCAAATAGACACAAGAAACAACAAATTGAAAAAAAGGACATATTAGCCGATGAATTACGATTAAGCAACGTTATCCAATCCAAAATTGAAGAAGTACGAAATGATGCTAAAGCAGACAGAGTCTGGATTATGCAATTTCACAATGGTGGTAATTTCTACCCCACAGGACGTTCAATCCAAAAGTTCAGTATGTTCTATGAAACCGTTGGTCCTAATACCTCCTCAATCCAAAGTACATGGCAAAACATCCCCGTCAATCTTTTTTCACGCTCCACTAACCAATTAGTAGAACATGATAAAATTTCAGTTCCTAATTTTACAGATAATGATATTGAAAGCTTCGGCCTTAAATATATGGCTGAAGAAAATAAGAGCAAATCTATGTATATGTTTTCATTAAGAACATTAGATGGTAAATTTGTAGGAATGATGGGTGTAGATTATGTACAATCTGAAAAATCACTTAGTGTTGAAGATACTACTATGATTTCTATTGAATCTGGAGCCATAGGTAGTGTATTAATGAATCACTTAACAGTACCAAGGTAACCATATATTTATACGAGAATGGAAGATTTAAATAATAAGTTAGAAACAGCTTTTGATCAAAACATATCCAAAGTAGAACATGATGGTGATAAGGCGTATTTTAAGAATAAATGGAATACTGCTGAAGGTATTGTTCAAAAACACCGTATTCTAGCCTTATTAAGAGATTATATAAGATAATGGAATTAATAGTAAAACGCAAAACATTTACTGATACTTCGACAATTGGAGAATTATATGTAGATGGAAAATTCGAATGCTATACTTTAGAGGATAAAGATAGAGATTTGAAACAAGATCAAGATGAATCATATATTGCAAAACATAAAGTATATGGTGAAACCGCTATACCTAAAGGACGATATCAAGTAATTCTTTCTATGTCTAATAGACTTAAAAAAGTATTACCTGAAGTATTAAACGTAAAAGGATTCCAAGGAATTAGAATTCACTCGGGAAATATACCTGGAGATACATTAGGTTGTATCTTAGTAGGTCGTAAACGAGGTGATAATATTATTACCGAAAGTAAATTAGCAATGGTTCCGTTTCAAGAAAAATTAAGTAAATCAAAAGATAAAATATATCTAACAATAGAATAATATGGGATTAGAAAATGTAGGTCAATTAAAAAGATTGATAAAAGAAGCTATCGGTGATCGTTTAAAAATGATTGACGAAGCTGGTAACGTAGCTGCTATTGAAGCTAAGATAGGTAAAGTTGAAGAAGATATGCAAGAATGTGTTTCAGTTAAAGATTCATTAGAAGGAATGGAAAATCTTAAACACTATGTTAATCCTAAAACTGTTAATACTCTTACTAAAGAAATAGATGCTACTCTAAAAGAACTAGATAAAAAAAGAGCGGATTTAGAGAAACAAAAATCTAAAATGTCAGGTGGTAAAACAGCAACTTCAGTAGTACCTGTTGATGATAACGGAAACGGATTAGTTGACGATGATGAAGCTGAAGACGCCGCTTTAAATGAAGCGATTAACAATATATTAAAAAGCATAAAATAATGGAATCTTTACTTCTTGAAAAATACATAAGGAAATCTATAAGAAAGACCTTACGCGAACAAGAAGAAAGACAGAGAAAAACTGAAAAAGCGATGTACCTAATATATCGCTTTCCAGGTTTGAAAAAGGTGATGGAGGATTTAATGTCTCCTTCATTTGCTAGATGGATTTCTTTTGTTGGTGTTGTTGCCCCTAAACCTACTACTCTTAAGGTTAATTTAATTAACGGACAAGATTTCACTATTATATATGATGGTAGAGGGATATGGAGTGTTAAAATAGCAGGTAAAACATATTATATTAAAAACTTACCTCAATTACAAAGAGCATCTAAAGCTATATCTTATTTATTAAGCTTAAATTATGAGCCTGAATTAAGCGAAGAAGATCAAACTAAGAAAAAAGATGCAGATTTAGCGGCTGATTTAAATACTGGGTCATCTTCTTCAAGTAGTGCTGCTCCTGACTTAGGAGGTGATACTACTGCTCCTTCAACTGATGATACACCTGATGACGACACTGATGATACTCCTATAAGTGATGAAGAATTAGATGCCGTAGATAATGAAGATGTTGATATTGAAGTATAGGTAGGCTTTACAGAGGACGTTATATACATTAAATAAAATTAAAAAAGATGTATACAAGCACCTCAACCGGTAGTGTAATTTATGATACCGTTATAACAAAATCATTAAATGTAGATAAAGTCCCATTAGTTTATGGGACTTATAATCTACATCCTTATACGTATTCTATTACTGTTGATCCTTTAGATTTATCTACTTTTCAACATATATATGAATTGTCTCCACCTATAGCAGGTCAAACTGATGGTAATTCAAAAGGATCGGGTAAAGGAGAATTAGCATTGTATTGGTTATTTCAACATCAACAAATTCCTATTGAGTGTGAAGATGCTAGAAGTAAATCATCTCCTGATTTAAAATTATACGGAGAAATAGGTTGTGAAGTTAAATCATATTCTGATCATACTAGAAAAATTCAATTAGGTAGATTTGGAGAAGATAGAGAAAATGTTAAATTACTGAATATCATTTTTAGTTTTTACTTTATGTCTACTCAAATGGTTGTAGGTGGTCCTAAAAAGAAAGAAGTAACTTGTACTAATTTCCGAAGCAAAGAATTACTTGAAGCATTTAAAAAAGTTTATGAATTTATTACCACTACTGATAGTAAAGTAGAGCAAGGAATTTTAGCTCAAATGAGATCTAATGTTAATATGCTTATTAAAGAATTAGATTACCCTTCTACAGCTGAAGATGCTACTCATAGAATGTTATTTAAATTAATTCATAGTAAACTATATAAAAAACCTGGAGATAAAGGGTATATGGTTAATGTTAAAAAAGATGGAGATATTCATTTGTTCTATATTGATTTTGAAAAGTTAAATAACATAGATTCTTTTACTTTATTTAATAGCGTTGAAATTACTCAATGTGCTATTCAATTAAATTTTAACAATATATTCTAATGAGAGAAATATTTCTTATTAAAGATATTAAAACCGATTTTTATTGGACTGGGGATTATTGGAGTGGATGGTCGCATGCTTTCGAGTATAATACTAGAAATGGAGCTAAGCATATAGTTATTAATGAAATACTCACTAATTCAGGTAATCCTTATTGTGAAATAATACCCGTATGGAAAAAATAGTTAAATATCTCGAAATTTTTAGGAATAACGCTTTGGTTAGAAGACATACTAATCAGATAACGGCCTATAGAATGTGGGATTTATTAACTACTAAACTTAAACAAAGTGAATTAGCTGAACTTAGAGATGATTGGATACATTATGTAGATAATGCTGGAGTTGATATCACACAATTTGGTAAAACAATTAAAGAAATAATAAAAAATTATGAATAAATTCGAACAAAATATTTTCCAACAACGAGCTGGAATTAATATAAATAAACCACTTAATGAGGTATTTGACTTCCAAGAATTAGAAGAATCTGAAGATAAGACTAAGGATAAACCGGAAGAAGATCAGAAATAATTGGTTAATCACAATTAAAATTTTATGTTTATACTATGAATAAAAAAATAGTAATTATAGGTGCCGGCGTAGCTGGCATCAATGCTGCTACAACGTTAGTAGATGGAGGTTATCCTGGCCATTTAATTACGATTATTGATAAAGGAAATAATCCTTATGATCGTAAACCTGAAGAAGTGATGGAAGGTATGTTAGGAGCTGGAGGATGGAGTGATGGTAAATTAACTTACCATACATCAATTGGTGGACAATTATCTAAATATTGTGGTGAAGATAAGGCTTATGACTTAATGGATAAAGTAATTGCTAATTTTACTCGTTTCCACCCTCACCCTGAACAAATTATGAAATCTGATCCTGTTGCTGAGCCTGATTTTATCAAACCTCACTTTGGATTAAGATTATTTCCCGTTTACCATATTGGTACTGATTATCTACATGAAATTGGTAAAAATTGGTATGACTATTTAGTTGACAAAGGTGTTGGATTTTTATGGAATAATAGAGTTGAATCTATAAATTTTCATAATAAATTAGTTAATTATTACTATTATGGGAATAATTTTGAATGGAACCTATCATATGATACTTTAATAATAGGGGCAGGTAAATCAGGGATTGATTTTACTCAATCGCTTATAACAAACAATGAATTTAAAACAGAAGCTAAGTCGTCGCAAATCGGTGTTAGGTTTGAAGCGCCGCAAAAATATTTTCAAAAACTTATCGACATCTCTTACGATTTCAAACTATACCAAAAGCCGTCTGACAATATTTCTATACGAACGTTTTGTACCAACAATAATGCTGCTTACGTCGCGGTAGAAGAAACATATGGTGATATTACTTATAATGGTCATGCTAAAAAAGGTGAAAAATATCGAAATGATATGACTAATTTTGGTATTATTATGGAAATTAAAGGTATTGAAGATCCGTTCGAATGGGCTCGAAAAGTAGTAGGGAAATTGAATTTAAATGATCCCCGATATTTAATGTCAAAAGGACATAAAAATGTGGGATTATATTTTTCTCCTTATAATACTCGTAAACCAGGTTTAACATCAGAAGGTGTCGCAGTTCATACTCTCCAAGTTCCTAATTTACAATCATTAATATGTGCCTTAGAACCTGAATATTTCATGCCTCTGTGGAAGTTTATAACAGATTTAGAAGAAGTATTTGGCTTCGGATATGATTATGGGATTTATATCCCCGAAGTAAAATACCTATCACCAGAACCATTAGTTAATTATAATGATTTATCATTAGTATCTGATCCATCAGTACACTTTGTGGGAGATTCCCTAAGCGCAAGAGGTATAACAGTAAGTGGTAGTCATGGAGTTTACGTAGCTGAAGCTATATTACGAGAGGGATAACAGTTTCTAATGTGATTAAATATTTATGGGTATGAATTATTACATTTATACCCATTCAAATCCTACTACTCAAGAAATTTTCTATGTTGGTTTAGCATCAAAGTGTAAAACAAGTAACAGATCTAAGAATTTTCATCAAAGGGGAAAACATTGGAAAAATTATGTTACTAAATATGGTTTACCTATAGTGAATATTGTTAAAGATGATTTGACTAAAGAAGAAGCATGCTTATTAGAAACTAAATTAATACAACAATATGGTAGGAAACATTTTGAATGTAATGGTCAATTAGTTAACATTAGTGTAGGAGGTGAAGGTGGACGTAGGGGTAGTATTAACTCACCTTATACTAGAATGTTATCTTCTATTAAATTGAAAGGAATTCCTAAACCTCTAGGTTTCGGTGATAAAGTAAAAGCTAATAGAAATCACAAAAATGCTTCAGTTAAAATATTAATTTCAAACCAAAAACACTATCTGAAAGGCAGTGAACGAAATGAAAAAATATCAAAATCACTAAAAGGTAGAATCGTTACTTGGACTGGAGATCATATCGAACAGTATTCACTAGAAGGTGAATTTATTCAAGATTGGGTTAGCATCCGACAAGCAGGACTTTCAATTGCTAAAACGTCTGGAGAAACTATACGTAAATGCCTTAAAGGATTTCAAAAAACAGCCTATGGATATATTTGGAAATATAAAGAATGAATAAATTAAGAGCTTATCAAGAACGAGACTTAAACGATATTATAAATACATTCCTTATTAAACATGATTGCCTCTACCAGCTTCCAACTGGTGGGGGTAAATCTGTTGTTATGGAACACGTTGTACTTCATTATAAAGATGAAAAAATTCTCATATTAGCCCATAAACGTGAATTAGTATTTCAAATGAGATCACGTCTTCAGGAGAGAGGATTAAGAGTAGGTGTAATAATTGGTAGTTTAGAAGAAGATTTAGAGGCTGATATTATAGTTGCATCTATTAGAACTGTCACACGTGATAAACGTATACAGACAATTTTAGATAAAAACTTTGATACTATATTAGTAGATGAAGCTCACCATATTCGTACAGCAGGGTATGAAAAAGTATTAGACACTTATATTGCTCATAATCCTAAAATGAAGTTATTAGGTGTTACTGCAACTCCATATCGAAAAGATAAACGTCCATTAAATAAATATTTTTCAACATTAATATGTTCGGATACTATTGAACAATTACAAGAGGATGGATTTTTAGCTAAATTTAAAGTATTTTATACTCCGGCTAAAGGCGTTGAAGATGTTGAAAAGTCTGGGAATGACTTCCAATTAACTGCTTTAAGTAGCTTCATGCGTGAGCAACAGATGTTAGACTTTTTAGTCGACTCTTATGAACGCGAAGGTAATAACAACCAAATGATTGTATTTTGCGTTGATAAAGCCCATGCTAAAGCAGTAAGAGCTAAATATATTGAAAGAGGATATAATAGTATTGAACATATTGATTCTGATACTAAATTAGAAACTCGAGCTTGGATTTTATCTGAATATGCTAAGGGTAATATTCAGATAATAACATGTATTGAAACATTAACTGAAGGAGTAGATCTACCTGAAACTAAATGTATACAATTAGCTAGACCTACGCAATCATTAGTATTATTTTTACAGATGGTAGGACGAGGATTACGTCTTAAAGCTGATGGTTCAAAATGTATTGTCCTAGATAATGCAGGATGTTGCTTAGAGCATAAATTACCAAATAGTCCAAGACATTGGTCATTAAATCCTGATATAGATCCTTCAGATCCCCTTAAAAAAGTTAGAATAGTAGGTAAACGTTTAAATGGAACATTTACTGAAGATGAGGAAGAAATGGCATTTTTAGAATTAATAGAAATGTCTCCTGAAGAATACGCTAAAAATATTGAGGGTGGTATTGAAAAATCTAAAGAACATAATGATAAAATAGATTTTAGATGCCGTGAAATGTTACTTAAATTAGGAAAATATATTCTTCCTAAGATAAAAAATAATGAATATAGAGTAGACGAATCCCACATTGGAACTGATTATTATAGATTAGACCGACTTAAATTTATTAAAGGAGGTAAATGTATAATATTAGATTATGAACCGAAAAAGATAAACAAACTCAAATTTAATTCAGAAACATTCTTTGGTTCTTCCCAACATTTAGATGTATTGATTGATGTAGGACGATTAAGTGAAGAATTATTGAAGCCTAAAGTACACCAATACATTATAGATGAATTCAATTCAATTCAATCAGTCTACGAAAGTAAAGTCGATATAAGCGCCTTAACTAAAGCAGCGAGGGAATTTAATGACGAACAATATAAGTTGAAATTATCGTCTTATCTAATTGATAATAATATTTTAATACTCAATAAACCGTTAAAATTACACACATATTTTGCTTCATGCTGGCATCGTGATGTTGCCACTAGAATACAATTTGGAAAAAATAGATTGTTGGGTTCTAATGATCTAATATTTTTTGATGAAGAAAATCAAACTAGAGTGGAGAAGAAAGCATTAAAAGTAGATAAAATACTAGACATTATAAAGGGATATTGGCCCTAAAAAGCATTATTCCTTTATTACATTTAATCAAATAAATAATATAGATGAGTAAACAAGTAGCTACAACTGAAACGCAAAAGATTAGAACTCCTGATGGTACTATCGTTTTTTACAAAGACGGTAAAATGCATAATTGGGAAGGTCCTGCTTTTATTCCTGAAGGTAATATTAAAAAAGCCGAATATTATATCCATGGTATTCGTTATAGTAAAGATGAATGGTTAGAACATTTAAGAGATTTTAATGGTTTGCCTTGGTATAAAAGTAGTGGTGGTAAAGTAAGCGAAAGAGACTAATGGCTGGAAGAGGAAGACCTAAATCACAAGCTACTATTGAAGTTGAAAGAGGTGAACCTCCTCGTCAATATACACGTTCATATACTGATGAAGACGATGTTATTACTACGTGGAGTTATGATCTAGATATATCCAATAGAGGTCCAATCTCTGTCGAACAATTTTTCCCTAAAGGATTTTTAACTCCTGTTGAAAAACAACACAAGAGAAATAGTAAACTTCCAAGATCAAAACAAACATTTTACAATCCTGAAAATGGTAAATTAGTAGGATATGCAAGAGCATCACAATTAGGTTTACTGAATATATATGAATTCTAATAAAAAATAATAAATGAAGATAGGACTAGTAGGAACCGTTAGTGTAGGTAAAAGCACTTTAGTAAAAGCATTAAAGAAACGTAAAGAATTAAAAGGATATAAAGCACTAGTTGAACGATCAAAATATCTTAGAAATTTAGGTATTCCTTTAAATACAGATTCAACCGCTAAAGGTCAAATGGTTTTTATGGCTGAAAGAGCAAGTGAGCTAATGCTCGAAAATGTATTAACAGACAGAACAATTTGGGATGTTTGCGCATTTACTCTTAGTTCAAAAACAATCCCCCAATTACACAAAGAACGTTTAGTTGAGGCAGCTACAACACTTATGGGCGAATATGATTTAGTTATCTATGTCAGTCCCGAGGGAGTAGAAATCGAGGATAATGGTGTCAGGGAAACTGACTCAGAATATCGTGATAAGATAGATTATGCGATTAGAGCATTATTAACGCATTATCCTCCTAAAAAATTGATTACAGTAAGTGGATCCACTAAGGAGCGCATTGATTATATATTGCCTCATTTGTAACTCGATATTTATTGGATATAAAACAGATTGATATAAATTAAAAAATGAGCAAAAATATTAAAGAATTAATTAACCAAATCATCAAAGAAGAGTTGACTATAGCTACCCAAGATGGTACTTCTTCAACTGCTACTTCTGATCAAAAATTAGCTGCTACCGCTGAAATGAATAAGGGGGGAAGTGTTAATTTTGTAAAAAAAGGTGCTTCATTAAATGAAGATGAAGAGCTTGATGAAATGGCTCGTATCGCTACATATGTAAAAAAAGGTGATGAAACTGCATTTGCTGAAGCTCTAAAAAGATATGCCGGAACGTGGGTAGAAGATATGCTAACAGCAGTTGCTGAAAGTGAAAAAGGTCTAACTCAACCTGAAATGGTAACAGCAGCGGGAAAACAACGTCAACAAGACATTAATCCATATGTTCGTAAATTACAAGCATCTGGAGCATTAGTTTTAGGTGATCCTAGCAAGGAAAAAATTGCAAGAGACACTGTTCCTGGAGCCTTAGGAAGACGTCCAACCGAAGCGGGCGAAAAAGCTAAATTAGCAAAAATGTTATTAGCTAAATTCATCGAAAATCCTGAATTTACCCCAAGTGACGAGTTAGTAAAAGTATTAACTGCTGATGGAATAGCTCAAGTTAAAGCATTAGCTGCTAAAGGTGGTCCTTCACGTGGGCGTCCAATGGCTGCTTCAACTTCTGTACCTCCTATCAAAGAAGGTGAGATAGATGAAATGGCCCGTATTGCTACTTATATTAAAAAAGGAGATCAAGCAGCTTGGGATGAAGCCAAAAAACGTTATGCGGGTACTTGGGTTGAAGACATGTTAGATGCTGTTGAAGCCTCTGATAAAGGTTTAACGCAACCCGAAATGGTTTCCGCTGCTGGTAAGCAACGTCAACAAGATATAAATCCATATGTTAGAAAACTTCAAGCAACTGGTGCCCTAGTATTAGGGGATCCAAGTAAAGAGAAGATTGTTAAAGATACTGTACCTGGAGCATTAGGTCGTAGACCAACTGAGGATGGTCAAAAAGCTAAGTTATCTAAAGAATTACTAGCTAAATTTTTAGAGAATCCCGATTATGAACCAAAACCTGAATTAATTGATTTCTTAGGTCAAGACCAAATAGATCAAGTTAAGGCTACAGCAGCTGCCGGTGGACCTAAAAGGGGGAGAAAAATGGGCGGAGGAGCTCAATCATTGGGAGAAAACGAAGAATTAGACGAAATGGCTCGTATACCAACATTATATCAAATAGATTCATTAGACGCTTTAAATCAATTAACGCCTAAAGTTCAAGGCTCGAAATGGGTACAAGGAATCATTAAATATATTGAAGATAATGGCCCTTCTAAAATTATCGATATTGCTACTAATCAATTTAATGTTCGTCAACAAGGTATTAACCCTGTAGTTCAATCATTAGTTAATGCGGGTGTATTATCTCCAGTAGCAGGATCTGCTGATCCCGTTCCTCAATATAAAAAAGACGGTACTTTAAAGCAAACAACCCAACAAAAAGCTAAAGCAAAACCAGACGCTGAAGATTATTTCATCGGTAACCATAATGCGTTAGGGAATGATGATAATGATGAAGAAGTAGAACATGATTTTACTGGAGGTGGATCATCAGATGCTGTAGATGATGAATTTGCTTCTGAAGACGAACCAAAGATCGACGATAAATCATTAGAGAAAGCAACTAAACCTGCTAACCAAATGAGTGATGAAGAATATAATTCATTCATGGATTACTTGAAATATAGTGAACAATTAGCTAAATTAAAGGCAGCTCAAACCAAAAATAAAAAAATTGGTAAATCTGGAGATGATTTAAAAGGTAACGCTAATGATGAGCAAGGTCGTATTGCTGCCTTAAAAGATAAACTACAAGATAAAGTTGATGCTTTAGTTGCTGGTAGTCCATTCTTACAAAAACGTGTAGCTAAAGAAACAGGAGTTGAATATGTACCTCCAGTTGTAGATGATGTTGATAAAGAATCAGGTGCAGATGATGAAGAAGAATTAGATGAAATATCATTAAATCTAAATGAAGGAATATCTGAACGTTTTAAAGTTTTAGCAAGAATTAAATAATGTCAAAAATCATTGAATTCATCCAAGTGAATAAAGGTAAAGCCAAGTATCTACTTTATGTAGTGCTTGGCCTTATTTGTATTTGGGCCTTGATCCAAATATTCACTCCAAAAACAACTATGGATGTTAAATCCAAACAAAAAATTGATAGTTTAACTCATTCAACTGAGTTGTATAAAGATAGTTTAGAACGAGAACGTTTGAAAACCGTATATTATGAAACAGAGTTAAAAGCTATTAATGATTCACTTTCACTCAATAACGAGCAAATAAAAAGTATAAACAAAATAGTTCATGAAAAAATACCTGTTATCAATAATTATAGCAATGATGATATTACTAAATATTTCATCAAACGCTACGGCACAAACTAATAAGATAGATAGTCCTATCACATTACCCGCTTCTATACTTCGTAAAACCATTATAGATTTAGAATTGGGGGATGCTGCTAAAAAAGAAAATACTATTTTATATTCTAATATTAGGTTATTAAATACTAAATTATCACTAAAAGATAGTATAATAACATCATTCGGGAAGAAGGAAAACTATTATAATGGTATAATTTCAAATCACCAACAAATTAATATTGAAAATTTGAAGTTTATAACCCAATTACAAAATGATAATAAAAAATTAAAAGCCAAAAATACATGGAATAAAATTATATATTATGGTATAATTGGAGGATTAGGATATGCTTATATAAGGAAATAATATTGTCAATGGTTTAAGCCGTGTACCGCCCAGAGATGGGCGGTTTCTCTGTCCTTATATATTTATATATAAATCGGACAAATGACAGAACAAGAAAATCTAAAAGATATAATTAAAAAAGAATATTTAAAATGCGCTATGGATCCTGTCCATTTTGCAAAAAAATATTGTTATATTACTCACCCACAACGTGGAAGAATTCTTTTCCACCTTTATCCATTTCAAGAAGAAGTTTTAGAGGCTTTTAAAACTAATAATAATAATATTATTAATAAGGGTCGACAATTAGGAATATCAACTTTAGCCGCTTTATATACGCTTCATATGATGATTTTTAGTTCGAACAAAAATATCCTTGTTATTGCTACTAAGGAAAAAACAGCAAAAAACATGGTTACTAAGGTTAGATTTATGTATGATAATCTACCGTCTTGGCTTAAAGGAAATCAAAAACCACTAGAAGCAAATAAGCTATCTCTTAAATTAGCAAATGGATCCCAAGTAATTGCGGTAGCCGCTTCTGGAGATGCTGGACGTTCTGAAGCTGTATCATGGTTAGTAATGGATGAGGCCGCTTTTATTAGCAATATTGATACTATTTATACTTCAATTAAACCTACATTAGCTACAGGGGGAGGAATTTTAGCGTTATCTTCACCGAATGGAATAGGAAATTGGTTCCATAAAACATGTGAAAAAGCAGAATTAGGAACAGGAAGTGAAGATGAAGAAAAATTCAATTATATTGAATTACCTTGGCAAGTTCACCCTGAACGAGATGAAAAATGGGAACGTAAAGAACGTGCTAATATGTCTGATAGAGATTTCGCCCAAGAATATGCTTGTGACTTTGCGGGATCTGCCCACACATTAGTAGCGAAAGCTTCATTAGACTTCTACGAAAATACTTATATTTGTGATCCTTTAGAAAAACGTTTCTTAGGAGGTGATTTTTGGATATGGGGATATCCTGATTACAATAGAAATTACATGGTTGTAGCCGACGTTGCGCGTGGAGATGGATCCGATTATTCAGCATTCCACGTTATTGATATAGAAGCATGTGAGCAAGTAGCTGAATTTAACTCCCAAATAGGTACTCGAGAATATGGACATATGTTAGTTTCAGTAGCTACGGAATATAATAACGCTTTATTAGTAGTCGAAAATGCTAATATTGGATGGGATGTTGTTCAAACTATATTAGAGCGAGAATATGTTAATACTTATTATTCACCTAGATCACATGGAGATATGTCTATGGACAAATACCTAGACAAAATGGAAAGTGATAATTTAGTTCCCGGTTTCTCTAACACTTCTCGTACAAGACCACTTGTCATCTCAAAAATGGAATCGTATATTAAGGATAATGGATTTATTTTTCACTCAATTAGATTACTTAAACAACTTAGAGTATTCGAGTGGAAAAATGGTAAGGCCCAAGCTAAAAACGGATATAATGATGATATGGTAATGGCTGCTGGTATAGGGTTATTCGTTAGAGATACTGCATTAAAATACACAACAGCAGGATCGGAATTAGCTCAAGCCGCCGTTAGTGGATTTAGTAAATCTTCATATGAAGAAATTTATCCAACTCAAAACCATAGTTATATAAGTAATAATCCGTTTGGACAACAAATGTCTCATGGTTATGAGGACTTCAAATGGTTACTAGGTAACTAAATATTTATAATAGTATATGGAAAATGAAAAAATAATTGATACATCTCTATTCGGAAAACTAACTCGTTTATTTGGTTCGGATGTTATTATTAGAAATGTAGGTGGTAATCAACTTAAATTAGAAGATTCGGATGCTATTCAAGGATATGGTAATGCAAGAAGTAATTCACTGATAGATAGATTCGCAAAGATTCATAGATCAACTCTAGCCAACGGTAATAACACGGCTATGAACTATGAGGCATTAAGATTACAATTATATAATGATTATGAGGCAATGGATAAGGAATCTATTATTGCCTCTGCATTAGATATTGTAGCAGATGAATGCTGCTTAAGAAATGAAAGTGGAGATGTATTACAAATTAGAAGTGATGATGTAAATATTCAGGAATTACTTGATAATCTATTTTACGATGTATTAAATATTGAATTTAATTTATGGCCTTGGGCTAGAAATATGTGTAAATATGGTGATTTTTATCTTCACCTTGAAGTAGCAGAAAAATTTGGTGTTTATAAAGCTACTCCATTATCAGTTTATGATATGGTAAGGGAAGAAGGACAAGATCCTGAAGATCCTACCCGTATTACTTTTAAAATAGATCCGAACTTTATATTAAATGGGGGTGGAAATTATTTAAATCATAGAAAAGCTAAAGATGGTAAAGTACAATTTGAGAATTATGAAATTGCCCATTTTAGATTAGTTACTGACTCTAATTATTTACCTTATGGTAGATCATTTATTGAACCTGCTCGTTTAACATATAAACAATATTATTTAATCAAAGATGCGATGTTACTTCATAGAGTAGCTCGTGCTCCTGAAAAACGTATTTACTATGTAAATGTTGGATCTATCCCTTCTACTGAAGTAGATGCATACATGGAGAAATTAAAACAACGTACTAAGAAAACCGCTATGGTTGATCAAAATACGGGTGAATATAATCTTCGTTATAATATGCAAAACATGATGGAAGATTTTTATATCCCGGTTCGTGGAGCAAATGATAGTACTAAAATTGATACATTAAAAGGATTAGAATATAATGCAATAGAAGACGTTAATTTCTTACGTGATGAAATGCTAGCGGGACTTAAAGTACCTAAAGCATATTTTGGATTTGAAAAAGATTTATCGGGTAAAGCTACATTAGCGTCTGAAGATATTAGATTTGCTAGAACAGTAGAACGTATCCAAAGAATTTTATTAAGTGAATTACGTAAAATAGCATTAGTCCATTTATATAGTCAAGGTTATGACCAAGCAGATTTAGGTAACTTTGAATTAAGTTTAACTGTTCCTTCAATTGTATATGAGCAAGAGAAAATAGCTCTATGGAAGGAAAAAATCAGCTTAGCGAAAGACATGCAAGATAGTAAATTATTCCCTTCCTCATTTATTTATGATAATATATTTAAATTCAGTGAAAGTGAATATACTGAATATAAAGAATTAGTAGTTGAAGATATGAAAAACATCTTCCGCTTAAATCAAATTGAACAAGAAGGAAATGACCCCGCTAAATCAGGTAAATCATTTGGTACTCCTCACGATTTAGCTTCATTATATGGTGCCGGAAGAAGTGGTCAAAGTACTGATGTACCTGTAGGATATGGTAATGATAAACAAACCGTAGGACGTCCTATAGAAAAAGCATCTATTTTAAATACACAAACAGATCCACTAGGAAGAGATAGACTAGGTAATGCTGGTATGAAACCTAGGAACCCACTATCAGAACAATTTAGAGATAGAACAATTATTGATTCAATGAAAAAAGTCAATTTATTCGAATCAAAAGTAGAGTCTCCGTTATTAGATGAATCTATTATTAAGGTCATAGAAGATTAACATATTTATAACAGTATATACCAAAAGCATAAATGATTAAGCATTCAAAATATAAAAATACTGGCATTCTTTACGAATTATTAGTGAGACAAATTACCAGTGACTTATTTGCAGGCAAAGATTCACCTTCCGCTAACATTATCAAAAAATATTTTGCTAAAACAGAATTAGCAAAGGAACATAGACTGTACCAAGCATTGATTAATGCCAAAGCGATGAATGAAGTTAAAGCAGAGACGTTAGTTAATGTCGTGTTAGAAGCTTCCACACGTTTAAATAAAACTGTGTTGAGAAAGGATAAATATAATATTATCAAAGAAATCAAGGAACATTATAATTTGGATGAATTCTTTAAAGCTAAAATTCCTAATTATACTCAATTAGCTTCAATTTCTAATTTAATAGAATCTAGATCTTCATCTGAATTTACTAATCCCGCGGATCTTATTGATAATAGAATAACAATTCTAGAACATATTTCTTCTAAATCAATCGACAAAGAAGGAGTATCAGACAGAATACTAGAAGAATATTCGGGAATGGATAAAGGAACTAGAATACTAACATATAAAATATTACTAGATAAATTCAATGAAAAATACTCTACATTAAATAATGATCAAAAAGGTGTATTAAAAGAATATATTAATAATTCAGCAAATATGTCTAGATTAAGAGAATTTATCGACTCTAAGTCAAGTAAAATCAAATCTGAATTAAAAGAGTTATCTAATACTGTTACTGATGAAACAACTAAAATCAAACTTAAGGAAGTATTAACATTAATCAAACCTCTAGATAAAAATCATCAGGTTAAAGATGAAAATGTTGTTTCACTACTTCAATATTACCAATTAGTTGAAGATCTTAAAATAATTAAATAAATGAGTAAACTACTTGAATATATAGATTCTACTATTAAAAAATATATAGACGAAGAAAATGTTACAGGCAATATAGCTGCACCCTCAACACCTTTAGCATTTAAAGAGCCTAAGATCGTTGATGAAGTAACAGGAGCTGTTAAAAAAGGCGGAGGACGACGTTTTGTCCCTTTGTTATTTCCACCTATCCCTGCTGAATTAAGGGGTGAGCATTTTCGTATTGTTAAAAGTGGTGATGGGTTATTACAATTATATGTATCTCCATATGTTAAATTAGGATTAGATCAATTAGAACGTGGTAGAACTACCATGGAGAAAGAATTTAAAGATAAAACAGCCTTAACAAGATATATTAGTGAAAAACTACCTACACAAACTCGAGGAGCTATCAAAAAAGGTTTAGATGGTTCTAAATTAGTTAATTTTGGTGGTAAACAAATGATTCTAGTTAACGTTGAATTAGTTGAGGAAAATGGAGAGTATTTTATTAAAAATCCATATCACACTAATCGAGAAGATTCGGAATCTACCCCTAAGGAAAAAAAGAAAGAATTATCAGATGAAGAATTAATGGCTAAATATTTTGAAGTATCTACCCCTGATAAACCATTATTAGAAGGAGCATATGGTCAATTTAAAAACGAAGTACAAAAACGTAGCAAAACTGAACAATTACAGAAAGCTTTAAAACATGTTAAAAAACGCCTTCAAGAAGTAAATCGTATAATGGAATATACTAGTAATATTAAAAACGAATTAGCCGAAGTTGGTGGTTTAGATCACTTTAAAGGAACTGAGAAAAATATAACCGAAATATCGACGATGATGGAATCATTAAACGAAAAAATAAAAAATTTACAAGCAAAATAATGATAGTATCTGAATTATATAAAAAATTAAATAAAGGTGATATTTCACGTTTTACTTTCTTAGAACAAGTACGTAAAGATCCCCAAATGAAGGCTTTAGGAATAAATAACATGATGTCATTTGATAGCATCGTTAAAAAACTTAAAGGAAAACGAATAATAAGCGAATCTATAGAAATAGAAGATGATGTTTATGATTACGATGAAGGTCCTAAAGATACAGTAGATGGTGTTATTTCTGAGTTAGAGAAAAGATATGGAGTTCCGTCATCTATAGAAGTAAGAGAATATCTTGCTGGTACTAATTTAGATGAAGATGAACAATATGATGTTGAATTATATTTCATAGATGCTCGATCTAAAGATCCCGATGATCGTTATTTAGAAGAAGAATTCGAAGATGATAACGAAGAAAATACAGCTAGAATGGCTCGAATTCCTGATAGTGCTAGACCTGATATCACAAGTTACGTAGGAAAAGTAGTAAATGCCTTTAAACGTAAATATGATTTAGATGAAACGTTGATTGATCATTTAATCAACAAGTACCCTAAATTGATTAAAATGGGGATGAATAGTGGGGATTCTCCAGAGTATACTGCTGAAAATATTATGACTATGGATGAAATTGATGTTCCTGAATTGAATGAAACTAATAATTTATTTGAGGGAAAAATATCAATGACTATAGACAAGGCTAATCCTGGTGAGTTTAGAATTGGTTTAAATATTGAAATGGAAAAAGGAAAAGATTGTGATGCCGCTGTAAAAGTAGTGTTAAAAAATCTCGAAAAAGATCCATTATTTTATACTAATGAAATTGCAGGGTTTGATATTAAAAAACGTACGGACTTAATGGTACCTGTTGATAAAAAAGGTACTAATACAATTGATAAATTAAACGCTATTAAAGTAGTTGAGAAAAATCCTAAAGGCGATAATAGTAAAGAAACTAACGAAGAAGTTAAACCCGTAGCTGGTGTTAAAACCGATACCCAAACCCCCAAAGCCTCTAAAGGCGTTAAAAAAATGGAGATTCCTAAAAATAAAGAACAAGTACTTAAAGAAGGATTACGTTTAGTAATTAGAAAAATATTAAAAGAAGAATTGAGTTCTTTTGATAGTGATAGTAATAAAGAAGATCATAAACAAACTTTATTAAAAAGTATTAAATCTGATATGATTAGAATTAAAACTTTATCAGATGGTCCTGAAAAGGAAGCTTTAAAAAGACAAATAAAAACTACATTCCTCGAATTAAGAGATAATTATGGAGTAAGAGATTTTGGACACTTAGATACATTATTAAAAAATGCCTAAACAATTATTAATAGATTATTTAACTCCCCAACAAACTAATCTTAGATTAGCTGAAAATCAAACGAACTTAGCCCCTAATACACTTCGTGTAATAGGGAAAGTTCAGGAAGCTGAACAAAAGAATGGTAATGGAAGAGTTTATCCTCGAGAAACACTAGAACGTGTTATAGAAGAATATATTAGAGGTCCTGTAGCGGGACGTACTAGTTTAGGAGAATTAGATCACCCCGATTCTATGATTATAAGCCTGAGCAATGCTTCTCATGTAATAACAAGAATTTGGTGGGAAGGAAATGATGTGATGGCTGAAGCCGAATTACTCAATACTCCAGCAGGAAAAATAGCTCAAGCAATTGTTCAAGCTAAAATTCCACTAGGTATATCATCTCGTGCTATGGGTTCAGTTCAACAAATTGGAGAAACTGTAATGGTACAAGATGATTTAGATATGCTATGTTGGGATTTAGTATCAGTCCCATCAACACCCGAAGCTTATATGAGATTAGCTGAAGGTAAAATTCAACAAGTACAACCTAGTATTAACCCCTATGCTAGAGTAAATAGTTTAATTACTGAAATTATATGTAATGCCACTGGAGTTTGTGCTCTATGCTAATTTAAATAAATCATGAAAAAAGAAATTTTAAAAGAAAATAGAAGAATGCTTCAATTAGCAGGTATTCTTAAAGAAGGATTCGAAGAAGAATTAAATGAAAGAATAAGCGAAGAAGATGCACGTCCTGGTGTCCATGCTTATTGGGGTAATCCTAATAAAAAAATTGAGGTTATTATCCAATCTTTATTAGATGATGGAAGAGCTAAAATAGAATTAGTAGGTGAACATCCTGAATGGGGGAGTAGTGATCCTTATAAAACAACAAGCTTAGGAGATTTATTTCCTATTGATGATGTTAAAGAAGGTAATTTAGAAGAAGATATGACAGATCCAGCAACAGTAGCCGGAGTAGCAGGTGCTGCAACTGGAGCAGTAGCTACAATGGCCGCAGTATTAGCTACCGCAGTAAGTAAATATAAAGAGATAAGAAAATCTCAACCTGATTTACCTGTACCTGATGCCATTAAACAATCTTTAACAGCAACTATTCAATCATTATCTAATCAACATTCAACAAGATATTAATTTTTAGTTTTAATTTAATAGAAGGGCACTTTTCTGAAAAGAAAGTGCCTTCTTTTGTGTTTTGTGATTTTTCTACCATATGTATCAATAACCATAATGTAATTCGCCCTGAGTTACGGTTAATATAAAAAACTCTATATTAAGCTTCTAATAAGCTTATTTCCAAAAATCAATTTAGGATACAATGAACAACAAAGATTTATTTAAAGAAGCTATTGCCGAAGCAAAACTTATTAAAGATGCTGCCTTAATAAACGCAAAAAAAGCTCTTGAAGAAACATTATCACCAAAGCTAGCTGAAATGTTAGATGCAAAATTAAGTGAAGATTTAGGTGACGATTTTAGTGATGAAGATGATTTATCTGAAAACATTAATTTAGATGCTATATTAGCTGAACTTGAAGGTGAAGATGGTTTATTAGAAGCAAAAGACGACGAAGATAAAGAACCTAAAGACGACGATAAAGACGACGACAAGGAAGATAAAAAAGATGCTGATGAGAAGCCTAAAGCTAAACCAGCTGCTAAACCAGACCCTAAAGAAGATGAAGATGATTTCGGATTAGAAGGTGATGACGAATTAGTAAAAGATTTATCAGTTGAAGCTTTAAAAGCCATTATAGGTGATATCGTAAACTCAGAATTAAATGGTGGATCGGAAGATGGTGATGTAGATGGATTAGGTGATTTAGGTAATGGTGGACGTGATGAAGACGAATTTGATGGTGAAGATGACTTAGATGGAGGATTTGATTTAGAAGAATTATTATCCGAATTAGATGGTTTAGAAGATGAAGGTGAAAATCTATATGAAGCTAAAACAGATAAAGAAGATTTAAAAGAAGCAATTAAAACAATTAAATCTTTAAAATCGACATTAAATGAAGTTAATGTTTCAAACGCAAAATTACTTTATGTAAATAAAATATTTAGCTCTAGAAACTTAAGCGAATCACAAAAAGTTAACGTGTTATCAGTATTTGAAAAAGCTAAAACAACATCAGACGCTAAGTTAATTTATGAATCATTATCAACTACAATTAAAACAGCTCCGAAATCTGTAATTAAAGAATCGCGAGGTGGATATGCTTCAAAACCAATGGGTACTGCTCCCGTTAAACAACCAATTATAGCAGTAGACGAATCTGTAGAACGTTTCAAACGTCTAGCAGGTATTAAAAAAGATTAATAATATTAAATTAAAAATAAAAATGAACGTAAATCAATTATTAGAAAGCGCGAATCCATATAAAACAGTAATGGATGATGCTCAACGCTTAACTGCAAAATGGGGTAAATCGGGCCTTTTAGAGGGATATAACACTGCAGAGGCAACAAGAATGTCAATGTTGTTAGAAAACCAAGCTAAACAATTAGTATCTGAAGGTAACATTACTGGTGGTACTAATAACATGAGTGGTGGTCCATATAACTCAGAAAACTGGGCTGGTGTAGCTTTACCTTTAGTTCGTAGAGTATTTGATGATATTTCTGCTAAAGAATTTATCTCAACTCAACCGATGAACTTACCTTCAGGTCTAGTGTTCTATTTAGACTTTAAATATGGTAATACTAAACAACCTCAAATTGCTGGTACATCATTATATTCAGCTGACCCTATTACTAACGTAACAAATCCTACTAAAGGTTTATACGGTGCAGGTAAATTCGGTTATTCAATTAACAATGCAACAGCATCAGTTACTTCAACAACAGGATCAGTTTCATTTGCCGATGTTAACTTTGACAGTGCTTTCGCAGCAACTGGAAGTTTACAAAAAGTTGTTTTAAGTGGTACTACTTATGATGCAGCCTCAGGTTCATTCGATGTAAATGGTGTTAGAGCATTTATCGTATCTGGATCAGGTATTGATCCTCAAGCAGTTGTTCAACAATTTACAAAACAACTACCTGATGGTACTTTAAGTTTCATCGTTAAAGGTACAGCAGCATTAAATGGTTCTGCCGTATTATTCTATAACAAACAAACTACTCCTGATCACAGAGGTGATTATGAAGATGGTAGTACTTTCAACCAAACTGATGGTGGATTAAATATCTCATCAATCGACGTTTCAATGAAAAGTGAAGCTATCGTGGCTAAAACACGTAGATTAAAAGCACAATGGTCACCTGAGTTCTCTCAAGACTTAAATGCTTATCACTCAATTGATGCTGAAAGCGAATTAACAGGAATGTTATCTCAATATATCTCAATGGAAATTGACTTAGAATTGGTTGACATGTTAATCCAAAATGCATACACAATTGACTACTGGTCAGCTAAAAATAACACATTCTTCGACGCAGCTACAAACAGCTTTAAAACTGGTACTGATGTTACGAATGGTGGTTACTATAACTCACAAGGTCAATGGTTCCAAACTTTAGGTACAAAATTACAAAAAGTATCTAATAAAATTCACCAATTAACTGTAAAAGGTGGTGCTAACTTCATGATGGTTTCTCCAACAGTTTCGACTGTATTAGAATCAATCGCAGGTTTCAGTGCTGATGGAGATGGTGAAAAATCAGAATACAACTTTGGTATACAAAAAGTAGGGTCGTTAAACAGCCGTTACAAAGTATATAAAAACCCATACATGACTGAAAATGTTATCTTAATGGGATTCAAAGGTCAACAATTCTTGGATTGTGGTGCTGTATATGCTCCGTATGTACCGTTAATTATGACTCCACTGATCTATGATCCGGAATCATTAACACCAAGAAAAGGTCTGATGACTCGTTACGCTAAGAAAATGATTAGACCCGATTACTACGGAAAGGTGTATGTTCATGGTTTAGATACTATCTAAGAGATAGGACATTAATGACAAGAAGCTCGTTTACCAATTAGGTAGACGAGCTTTCTTTATGTATATTATATTATGAAAATTTGTAAAAAATGTAGTATCGAAAAACCCCTCACGGATTATTGTAATAAGAAAGCTAATAAAGATGGTAAACACACAACATGTAAGAAATGTATGGGTGAATCTAATAAAGAATATTATTCACAAAATAAAGAAGCACATAACACTAGAAGTACTAAATGGGTAAATGAGAATAAAGAACTTCATAAATCCATGACTAAAGACCATTACCATAATAACAAAGATTATTACAGAAAATGGCATAAAAATAAATATGATACTGATATGAGTTTTAGATTAAAACATTCATTGGCTGCTTTAATAAATCATCACCTTAGAAGGGGTAAAACTAAAAATAGTTTAGATTATTTAGGTTGTACTATGGATGAATATAAAATTTATTTAGAAAACCAATTTAACGAAAATATGAATTGGGATAATTACGGTTCTTATTGGGAAATTGATCATAATCATCCTATAAGTAAAGACGGATCATTTCATTATTCTAACACTCGCCCTTTAGAAGTTCACGAAAACCGAGTCAAATCAGATAAAATTGTTTAATATTTATATACGTAATAATCAACGAAAATGAAAATAGAAATTTGGGATGGTACTTCTAACTTTTCACCAGGTCAAACACCCTTTGGGTTTTATGATACTGATGTTAAATTTAGTGGTGAAGCTGATAAAGTAGCAAAATGGATGGCTGGCCGTTTAGGTTATCCTGTAGTAGACGTTGAATTACCGTCTGGATCATTATATGCCGCTTTTGAGGAGGCTATTACAGTTTATGGTAATGAAGTTTATCAATATAAAATAAGAGAAAATTATAATTCATTTGAAGGTAACTCAACAAGTATTATATTAAATGATAAAGTTATCACACCTAGTTTAGGAGGTATAATTAGAATAGCTGAAACATACGGTTCTGAAGCAGGAACGGGAGGGAATATCACTTATCATAAAGGGTCAATCCAATTATCCGAAGGTAACCAGAATTATGATTTAAAAGCATGGGCTCAAGACCAAGGAATTTCAGGATCAATTGAGATTAAGAGATTATATCACTCTCAAAGCGCAGCTATTCAAAGATTTTATGATCCTTATGCCGGAGTAGCAGGAGGTGGAACTTCTTATTTAGATGGATTTGGAATAGCAGGAAGTCCTGCGGGTATTAATTTTATGATGATGCCTCTATCTTATGATGTAATGAGAGCTCAGGCCATTGAATTCGGAGATGAAATTCGTAGATCAGCATATTCGTTTAATTTAATAAATAATCAATTAAGTATATTTCCTACACCAAGTAGAGATTATAAATTATGGTTTGATTATATTGAAAAAAATGATAGAACAAGTATCGATCCTTCTAGTAGTATAGGCCCATTAGGTTCATTAGTAGTAACAGATGTTTCAAATGTACCTTATGAAAATCCTGTTTATGGGAAGATTAATTCAGTAGGTAAGCAATTTATATTCCAGTATGGTTTGTCGATTGCTAAGGAAATGTTAGGATATGTAAGAAAAAAATACGATAAAATTCCAATTCCTAATGGTGATGCTGTTGTAATGAACGGTGATGATTTAATTGGAGCTGCTAAGGAAGAAAAGGCGGCATTATTACTACAATTAAGAGATACATTAAACGAAACTTCTCGTAAAATACAATTAGAAAGAAGAAAAACCGAATCAGATTTAGTACGTGATACTTTGGCAAACGTACCTTTACCATTTTATGTATTTTAAATGAAACAATTAAACGAAGAAGCAGGATTAACAAGAGTTGAAGTACTAATAAAGACATCAGCTAATAGAAATAAAGTAGAAGTGTATAATGATATAAGAGCTTTAAAAGGAGTTGTTGTATGTACTGTAGAACAAAATACATTTTTAGAGAAAAAAGCGACAGAAGCATTTGAATTTTCATTGTTACATATAAAATACACTACAGAGGGATCACCAGAGGATACACTAAAAGAAATAAGAAAAGATGCTTTAGTAACAAATAAAGTAGCTGGATTATTGCAATTTATTCCTCGTTTTCAAACAATAACTAAAGTAGGAAAATATTAATGGCATTATTTGGTACATCGAGAGATATTAGTTTAATAAGACATTTAAACCGAGAGGTAATAAATAATATTATTGAAACTAAAATAGGATATTATAAAATAGCACTAGATAAAACAGAAGTAAATATCTACGGGGAATCGGCCAGAAAAATATTCAACGATCCTGTTCTATTAAACTGTCTAATCAGTAGAGGTGATTTAGTTACAGGAGTTGATGAAGCTGGGGTGACAGTAAATAAAACCGTTTCATATAGCTTCTTACGCGATGACTTAGTTGGGGCTGATATAGCAAATATTGAAAAACCAGGTTTACCGTTTGGGTATAATATAGTTCCCGAAGTTGGGGATGTTATAATGTGGGATGGTAATTTTTATGAAGTTGATGGTATAAATGAAAATGAATATTTATTTGGGAAAAACCCACTATATTCTTATTCATTAGATACTGATGATTTTGGATCTAGTTTATCTATAGTAGTTTCGACACATTACATACGTCCTGAAAAAGTAGGACTTAAACCTGAAAGATTATAATGGAATTATTAGAATTAATAAAACAAATAGTAAGAGAAGAATATCGTGGTTTTGGTAAGGATGATGAATTCAAACTTACTAATACTAGCTTCGATCCTGAATTAAGATCGAGTGAGTCAAGTGTAAAGTATTTACCTAAATTTACGGAAATTAGACGTAATTTAACTAAATACGGATCGGTAATTAGATCGCTTACAGTTCATGAAGATGATGATGTAGTAGAAGCGGCATCTTACGCTGTAAAGAAATTACAAGAAGCCAATACGGCCGTTAATCAATTAAACAAACAAATGGATTTACATAAATCCGTATCAAAATATTTCTAATGGCTAAATCGCTTAAACCTATTCCAAAAACAGTAAAAGATATTTCTGATAATATTACAGGGCAATCTATGCATGAAACGCTTAGAGGAGAGCAAATATCAGCGAATGAAAACGCAGTAAAGGATATATCGATAGGTTTACAAGATATTGATAATGCTGTTTTATATTATTTTCAAAACGTTATTAAACCCAATGTCCTACAGAATGAACAATTAATAAATGTTCCTACAATTTTCTCTAATGGTGAACGCTGGAAAACTATCCAAAGAGATGGTGCCTTAAGGGATAATGAAGGGAAATTAATGATTCCTATATTAGTATTAAATCGTACAGGTTTTACCAAACGTAAAGACTTAGGAAATAAATTAGATGGTAATTCAGTACATAATGTTCAAGTATTTGAAGTAAAATATAATAACCGTAACATCTATGATAGATTTTCATTATTAAACGGATATAAAACTCCCACTCAATATGTAGCAACTGCAGTACCTGATTATATAGACGTAATGTTCGATTGTATTTTATTTACTGAATATGTTGAGCAAGCCAATAAAATAGTAGAATCTATTCAATTTGCATCCGATTCATATTGGGGTGATATGAGTAGATACAAATTTAGATGTAGCATAGATCAATTCATAACTACAACTGAGTTAAATCATGGAGAGGATAGAGTAGCTAGATCATCATTCAGTATAAAATTAAACGGTTATATAATTTCCGATGCTATAAATAAACAAATGGCAAACGTTAAAGGTTATTTTACTCCTAGTAACGTATCCATTAATGAAGAAGTAGTAAATAAATTATAATATTTATCATCGGCTTATATAAGTCGATTTCACATAAAAATTAACACAAAACCATATATATGGCTGTTGATATCATCTCAAAACGCAGTGCCGTTCCGGGCAGGATCCCTACTATATTAAACGTAGACTTAGGGGAGTTCGCTATAAATACTTTCGATGGGAAAGTATACTTTAAACAAAAAGACGACAAAGGCGAGAGAATATTAACATTAGCCTCTTACGATGACGTTATTACAATTATAAATAACGCTTCAGGATCGAATTCGGGGTCCTCAAATATACCTGGTCCTCCAGGCCCTCCTGGTCCTCCAGGTGAATCAGGTCCTCCGGGACGTCCAGGTCGTGATGGTGATAGCTCAGGGGGTATTGAAATATGGGGAGATAGGGAAGTACCCATTTATAAAGTAGATGAATATGTAGATTTTGGAGATGCCATATGGAGAAGTTTAGTAGATCAAAATGACGTACAACCAGGCCAAAATATAGAAAATGAAGATGGTACTACATCACCTGCTTGGGTTAAAATAGGATTTATTATTTCCGTTTTTGGTAGAACTGATAAGAACATAATTGCACAAGAATCAGATTATCAAGCTTTTTACCCTCGTTTATCTCAACAATATAATGATCCATCATGGATAGCTACATTAAATTGGATTAAGATAACAAATACTCCTACTACTTTAGCAGGTTATGGAATCACTGATGCTTACACAAAAACACAAGTCGATAATGGGTTTGTAAATTTAAATGGACCTGCTCAAACTATATCTTCAACTAAAACAGTTACGGGAGGATTTAATTTTGCTTCGGGATTTAATTTCATAGATCCTACTAATAACGCAGTTATTGGATATTTTTCTTCTAATTTATCAAGTTTAAGTACTACACTTACATCTAATGGATCTATAAATTTCAACTCATCAACTGGGGTAAATTTTTATAATGGTTCATCACTTATAAACAAAATATTCCCTGATGGAAGAATGTCAGGTGCGAATGCTGTTAATAATAATGAATTTATTACGTTACTTCAATTAAATGGTAGAGAACCTGCTATTACTCCTGGAACAATGTTACAATATTGGAGAGGAGATAAAACATGGCAAACACTTAATACTACAGCTGTACCTGAAGGAACTAATCTATATTATACTGACGCTAGGGTTCAAACCTATGGTGATGCTCATTATTCATTACTTGGACATACTCATACTTTTGCCTCGTTAACAAGTAAACCTACTACAATAAGTGGTTATGGGATTACTGATACTACTGCTCAATTATTAACAGGATATGTAGTAGGAGCCAATGCTGCTATCTTACCCACCGATTCTATCTTAACCGCATTTGGGAAAATCCAAGGTCAATTAAATACTGAACCTGGAGGGACTGTAACTAGTGTTGCCATGTCTGTTCCTACAGGATTAACTGTAACTGGATCTCCTATTACGTCAAGTGGAACTTTAGCTGTATCTTTCGCTAGTGGGTATTCAATTCCTACAACTACCTCTCAAGCTAATTGGAATACTGCTTATAGTTGGGGAAATCACGCTGGATTATATTTACCTCTACATGGAACTGCTGATAATTCAATATTATGGAATGGTATTGCTAATGATACTAGTGGTTATGGTACTGGTATCGGTTGGTTATGGGGATATGATTCACCAACTGGTAAAATTAAACCATTTGGTGCGGGCCTTATTCAAGGATTTTTAGGTTTAGGTTCATTTGCTTACCGCAATAGTATTAATGGTAATGAGGTAGGTACTAGTCCTGCTACATTAAGTACTGATATAAGTGTGGCTTCATATTTAAGATGGAATAATTACGGAAATGGCCACGTTATATTTGATGCTTCAAAAGGAATAGCACCTAATGGTAGTACTATTCCTAGTAATACTAATTCACAAAACACTTGGATTCCTACACATGGATCTTTAATGGGTTGGAATGGTAATCAAACCTACGGTGTTAGAGTTGATATGGCTAGACAATCCGACGTTTGGGCTAATGCAGGATCATATGTAAATACTGATGTCGCTGTAAATACCTATATGATGGGATTAGGTTTCGATGGTAACTGGCATCCTATAGGTAAAGGTAACCTTGCAAACTTCTTAGGAGACAAGGAACCCTTAGGGAATACTATTGTTCAACGTGATGCTAATGGTTATATAAATGCCAATTTTATAAGAACACCTGAATCTGCAACAAATATTAGAGGAGATATTCCACAATCTTTATATGGAAATGATAATGCAAACGGTTATCACTACTCTTGGAATGCAGATGCTATAAGAGGATTCTTAGGAATGCAATATGGTAATTATATAAGAAAAAATGTAGACAGTATCAGTACCGCAGGATCTGCAGATACTCAGATAGGAAATGTAGTAACATTTGCATACAATACTTCAGGAACTGCTTGGAGTGGTGCTTTATTATCTGTAGGAGGTTTTCAAGGGGGAAATTATGATTTACAATTAAATGGTGCATATAATGTAAATGAATTAAGCTTTAGAAATAGAAATGGTGATAATAACGCTTGGTGGCCTTGGAAAAGAGTACTATATAATAACTTCCCTGACTCTATTATACTACTTGGAGGTATAGGTAGTAGTTATACTACTCCAACTTTGCAATTACAACATGCTACAACTCCTCCAAATCTAGCATTTCATTTTGCTGGAGTAGTTGCTTCTCAAATTACCATAGAAGCAAGTGGGAGAATAGCTATTAAAGATAATCCCGGGACTAGCTATGAAGCTTTCGCTGCAGCCAAAATTACAGCATCAGGTGGTTTCAAAAGTACTAGTTTCCAAGGTATGATAGGTAATTATGATGCTGATCAGACTGTTAATAAAATTATTTGGACTATTGGTGACCAATGGAATACTATAGCTGCTATGTATGGTTTGGGTTATTCATATAACAGTTCATTTAGAAGTGCCATACATCAAGTTGTAGTGACACAAGCAGGTGTTCAAGGTATTTCACTAGGAATGGATGGGGCTATTGAATGTATTCGTTATATTAAATCTGGCGGTCAAATTGAGGCTGCTACTGGTACTGATGGAGGATTTAAAAACACAGGATATGTAGCAGGTCATAATAATATTTGGAGATTAGGTAATGCAATAGAATATGGAATAGGTTATTATCAAGATGGTAATGGAGGTAATGACTCTATAGGTATGCACTTTAGTGCTAGAGCAACACCACAACATAGATTTTACTATAATGGTAATGCAGTACATACTGGAAGTATGACTGCAGGGAAAGCAGTTATCGGAGCAAGTGATGAACAAGTAAGAATGATTGGTGATAATCCATTTATATCTTGGAGTAGAAATAGTGGTGTTAGAATAGGTTATATACAAGGTACCGGTTCAGGTAACTTAGCTATACGATCAGAAACAGGTCCATTAAGTTTGGGCGCTACAGGAGGTGTGGTTGTTAATAATACGATGACTATAAATGCTCTAGCATATTCTAATACTGGTTTTGAAGCTTACAGGGACGGAGCTACATCGGATCCGTATGGTATTATTTCGGTAACACGTGGTACAGCTAGTAATTTTGCTTATTTTGGTATGACAAGAGCTGGACAAGTTGGTTACTCAATGGGTATTGATACTGGTAATAGATTTATTTGGGGGTCTGGTGCTGGTGGTGGTGTTATGAATACTATCATGGCCTTAAATTTAGCCGGTATACTTAGTACAGTTAGTAATATAATAGCAGGAGGTACACTTACTGGTGCTGGTATAGGAGTTACAACAACTAATGGAGCAGGTCAAGGTTTATCATTATACGGTTCAGACACTGGAGCTACTCAACCCACTTATGGAATAATGTTTGCACAAACTTCCAATTTTGGGACATATGGTTCTGTAACTGCTGATTGGGCAACATATTTCACATTAGATGGTACCGCTAATAGAGGGTGGATATTTAGAACAGTAAGTGGAGGTGGAGCCAATGTAGCTTCTATTAATACTGGAGGTAACATGAGCCTTGCTGGTAGTTTAACAGCAGCTGGTGGTGGATTTAATTCTCACAGACATTTAAAACAATTATACCAATTTGATGAAAAATCAGTATCTTCTTTAGAATTAATCAATAGATTATATATTCGTAAGTTTAGTTATTTAACTGATATTACAAATACTTCATTAGGATTAATTATAGATGAGATACCTAATGATTTGAGAAAAATATTATTATTAAATAATGATTCTATAGATCTATATTCACTTCACTCAATTTCATTGATGGCTCATAAAGAAACCAAAACTGAAATAGAAAAATTAAAAGAAAGAATAAAACAATTAGAAGAAAAATATGGCATTTAGTAATTTAGCAGGTAACCAAATGGTAAGCCAGGTAGATTTAGTATCTAGTTTTAGTGGTTCTTCTTCATCTTTTACCACCAACTTAAAAGGTACGGATCTTACAACATATATAAATGGTGCTACTAATCGTTGGGTAAATAGAGAAGAAGCTCAAAGAGTTGTCTCATTAACATCTATTACTGGAGATCAATCAAGATTCGTGGTAAAAAGTGAGATGGTAGCAAATTCAGGATATACTTATCTTTTACGTAGTAATGTAAGTATAGGTACGGATGGTCAATGTAATATCAAAGTAGATGACCCCGGTGGATCGGGTGTTGTTATTGATAGTAACAGGGTAGTAGGAATACAAAATACCCAATTTAGAGTTACTAGTGTGGGAGATGATATAAATGTAATAGTAACACATAGTTTAGGCACATTTGCTAGGGTAATAGTTTCATCGTTAGATGGAACTAATGCTACTGCTAGAACTGTACCTTCGGGTGAGGCTAGTACTTTTTATGGTATACTTAAAAGAGATATATTAGTATCAATTCAACCAGCATCACCTCCCCCATTAGTGGTACCTAGTGATGCCACTTTATTAGCAACTAATATTCCTTTTTATGGCATATTTTTAAACTCAGGAGATACAGGATGGAGAAGGGGATATACTATGAATATTTCTACTAATTTAACCGCATCCAATGAATATCCCTCAATGACTTTAAGTAGTGATATTAGTAATCCTCCTATTGCTGATGGATCATCAGGATATATTGATAAATTACCTAATAGTAATTCTTGGAAGTTAGCTACGGGGTTAACATGTTCTAATAGTGGAGGAAGTTCCCAACATAGTTCCGAATTTTATTTAAATTTAAAAAACATACTCGGATCTTTTACCCCTACTGCTAATTATGTAATGATATTTTCTAATACTTATAATATAACAACACCAAATGCATATGTAAATTTTAATAGATTCCAAAGTATTCCAATTTCTAGTACTCCTAATGGTACTGGTGATTCTTCATCTCCTAGTATAGCTATTAATACTAACTTTAAATTTTGGGATCCTAAACAATTCCTAAATTGTACTATTACTTGGTATTTAAGATTTACATCATCTACTGTTTATGATGTTTATTATAAAGTAGTAACAAGTTAAAAATAATTAGGAGACCCAAAATTAAAATCGTATATTAAAACAAATTATAAAAAATATGTATATTCAAATAGGATCAACCACTAAACCAGCAAATGTTAAAGTAGCTGGTGGATTTATAGCAGATACTCCAATTGCTAAAATTACTAACTATAATGTTACTGTAGGACAATATTACGGAACACCTTCTGGGTCTTTTACTAAGGCACCTTCATTTATCCCTCCCGTTTCATTAAATATATCATTGACGTATTTTAAATCATATGCTGATTATCTTAACGGAGAATCACCATTAATGTTACAAGGTGATGCCACTATACCAGCTAATTCTACAGGATCGTTACCTTATAATATCCAAGTTCCTTCGGCTTCCGAACCAGTAACAGACGAATCTATGTATAATGCTGCGGTAGAAGTGATTAAACAAAATTTCGACTCAGTAAAAACAGTAGTTGAATAATCAATATTCTTAAACTATATTTAAACATATGAATAAAATAACATTAAAACTATATGAAATATATGGTTTACAACTAGAATTAACAGGTATATCAGTTCAGGATAAAAAAACTTCACCCGGATTATTAGATGAAAAATTAAGTTTAGTAACTAAATATTGGTTATCTAATTTAAATGAAAGTCTGTTAAAACATATTCAATCTTCTGAGAAATTAAAAGGAGAATTAATTAAGAAATATGGTGTTGAAGTCGAGGGAGGTGTTAGTATATTTCCAACTATAGAAGTTGATGATGAAGTAACAGGATTAGTAAGTACTATTCAAAATCCTGATTTTATCACATTTACCAACGAATTTAATCAACTTATTCAAGAAGAAATCGAAATTGAATTCCATGAGTTTAAACTATCTGAATTTAATGAAGTATCTTCAACTTCAACATACAATGTGTTTTATAGATTGATAACATTTCCAACTGAATAATGGCTAGGATAACAGACGACGAAAAAGTAAGAATTAATCAACTTCAACAATCTTACAACCAAAAAATCATGTTGTTAGGAGATAATCAATATCAAAAAGTATTGTTAGAGACTAAATTGGCTGATTTAAAATTGGAAGAAACTTCATTAATTGAAGATTTAACTATAACTCGAGCTAGTGAAGATAAATTAATAAAAGAATTATCGGTTAAATACGGAGATTTAGATAAAATTAATTTCACTACCGGTGAAATAAGCGAGTAAAATTAAGGAGATACGGTTTACAACATTTTGTAAATATTTATTGGTAGTAAAATCTAATAAATATAAATTAATTATAAAATGACAGAAAAAATCGTATCTCCTAATGTTTTTATAAACGAAAACGATAAGAGTATAATTACACAAGGCCCAGTTGTTGTAGGTGCCGCTATTATCGGTCCGACCGTTCATGGTCAACCCTTAATCCCAACTACTGTAACTTCGTATTCACAATTTGCGTCTATATATGGAGAATCATTTGTCAGTGGGGGTTATTCTTATGAATACTTTACATCATTAGCTGCAAAAGAGTACTTCGATAATGGAGGAAAAACATTACTTGTAACTAAAATCATTAGCGGTTCAGCTAACGTAAACGTATATGCATCATCATCTATTCCTGCTTCAACAGGATCTATTCCTGCTTTCTCATTAGAAGCTTTGGCTTGGGGAGATATCTCAAATAGTAGTGGATCAGAAAATTCAAATGGTGCTCTAGCTAATGGAACTCAAGATAATGTTCGTTGGGAAGTAATAGCTAAAGATCCTGTAGAAGGAACATTTGATGTAGTAATTCGAAGAGGTGATGATAATACATCCGACAAAAATATTCTTGAAACTTGGTCTGACTTAAGTTTAGATCCACAATTACCTAACTATATTAGCCGCGTTATAGGCGATCAAAAACCACAATTTGTGATTGATGCTGATGGTACAGGTTATATTAGAAATGCTGGTAATTATCCTATAAATAGTCGTTACGTTAATGTTAAAAGCGTAGGTATTATTCCCAATTCAATAGATAACGAAGGTAATTTCAAACCGGCTAATTCAGGTTCATTACCTTTAGTTGCCAGTGGATCATTTGGAGGAGGTGTACCTCAAACTAATTTAATCCCTAACTTTTTCGAGAAATCAGGAGTAGCGGGGGATGGAAATATCCAAGGTGTTAATCCTGCCGATTATGTTACAGCTTTAACATTGTTAACAAACAAAGAAGAATTCAGATTCAACGTTTTATTAGTACCTGGTATTAATTTAACAAGTGCTGGAATATCAAATTCTCTATCTGTAGCTCAATTAAGAGGTGATGCAATTGTTATCGTAGATGCTACTAATTTCGGTTCATCTGTAGGTGCTACAGTTACAGCAGCAGCATCACAAAATTCTAATTATGGAGCTGCATATTATCCTTGGACAAGTATTTACGCTTCTAACTTAGGTAAAACAGTTTGGGTTCCACCAAGTGTTGTTATGGGAGGTGTTTATGCATTTAATGATTCAGTAGCACAACCATGGAACGCGCCTGCAGGATTTACAAGAGGAGGAATTCCTTCAGTTGTAGAATGTGAACGTAAATTATCACAAGATGATAGAGATAGACTTTACAAAGTAGGTATTAATCCATTAGCTACATTCCCTGGTGATGGTGTAGTTGCTTGGGGACAAAAAACATTACAAAAGAAACCAACATCTCTTGATCGTGTAAATGTTAGACGTCTATTAATTAAATTGAAAGATTTTATTGGTGGAGAAGCTCGTAAATTAATATTTGAACAAAATACAACAGTAACTAGAAACAAATTCATAAATAAAGTAAATCCTTACTTAGAAACAGTAGTTTCACAAAATGGACTATATGCTTTTAAAGTTACAATGGATGGTACAAATAATACATCTGATGTTATTGACAGAAATCAATTAGTTGGTACTATTCAAATTCAACCAACAAGAACAGCAGAATTTATCATTCTAGACTTCACATTAACACCAACAGGTGCAACATTTCAATAAAAATAAATATGGCAATAACAATAAAGAAAAGTAGCTCAGGGGCTACTTTCTCCGTTTCTTACGATCCTAGTTCTATTCCCAATGTTTTCCCCGTGAATTCATGTGTTTTTGTCTTAAGTGATAGAATCGGGTATTTTTCATTACTTAATATGGGTGGGGTAAGAGCTCCGATATTAGAAAAACACTTTAGTGAAATTGTAAATGGAGATACGGGTACAGCATTTACTGATTTAACTTCGGTAAAAACTTATATTGAAACCAATTTTTTTCGTAAAGCCGCTACTGGAGGCGGCGGTAACCCAGGTTCGGGATCAATATCATCTGCTATACCTGAATGGACTAGTGGGCATACTTTCAATATAGATGAACCAACCACTGTTTCTCAAGGAGATGGAACTTATAAATTATATAGATCTAGTATAGATAATAATACTGCTCTTAATCCTACAACTAATTCTAGTATATCACCGTGGAGAATATACAAAAACCCTGCATCCGCACCAGTAGCTTATGATGCTGGAGTTACATATGCTAATGGTGCTTTAGCATTATTTAATGCTGGACCGGGTTTGGATATTTTATTACTATCTAAACAAGATAATAATCTAAATAACGCCTTTAGTGACCCCGCGTGGTGGAGTATAGAAGGAATATATTATGGCACTTATAATCCAGCAACAAATTATACTATATATGGAGGTCAATATAAACCATTAGTATTATTTAGTGGAGCTATATATATTTCTGACGTAGCTGTGACGGGGGGATTACCTATTGTCGCACCAAGTTGGACCTTTATAAAAGTATCCCCTTTTAGTACATTCGATCCCGCTGCATTTCATTTAGATAGTACTGGTAAATTTTGCATAGGATCTGCTCCAGGACAATTACTAACAGAATACATTCAATGGGTAAAAGGAACAACATCTACAAACTCTATGAATATCACTCTAGATAGTGAGGGTGTTCAGTTTTTAGTAGGTACTGCGGGTAAAGATCAACCTGGGGGAAGTTATAGTCAATTAAATTTAAATCCAACCAGTTTATATTTTTATTTTAACTCTCTTGTTCAAGGATTTGAGGGACAGAAAAGTATCAACTTAAGTTCTGGTTATGGAATTGTTGTTGAAGATACTATTAGTAAAATAGGATTTCAATATGGTAGTCAAGATTTCTTTATTAATGATCCTAGATGGGTAGCAAGTAAGCAATATGTAGATACCAAAGATATTGTCATGTTTACAGGAACAGCATCTGGTGATGGGACTACATTAGAATTCATCATAGATTTTATTCCACCAGTTATTCCTCCCTCTTGGGGAATTCCATTTGCACCTTCAATGGTTATAGCAACAGGTAATAGCAATGATTCACTTGTAAGTCCTGGAGGAGTATTGGCATTTAAATCTACGATCCTTAATGATACTCAAGTTAAGGTTACATATATTGGTACTGCACCAATAGCAGGTACAAATAATATACAATGGACTTTTTTATTAAAGTAATAGTATAAGATTAGGGAGGAAAACTTAGTATATTTTGTTTTTCTCCCATATTTATACTCGTTAAATCAATATTGATAATTTAAACAAATAAAAATAAAAGATGGCTGTATTAGACGCAAATGAGATCATGTTTACTGCTTTCGAACCGAAAGTAAAAAATAGATTCATCATGTATATAGATGGTATTCCTGCATATTTGATCAAGAAAGCAACTGCGCCTGGATTTGATGCCGGAGAAATAAAATTAGACCACATTAACGTTTATCGTATGGTTAAAGGTAAGGTTAAATGGAAAGATATCACTTTAGAGTTATATGATCCAATTACACCTTCTGGAAGCCAAGCAGTAATGGAATGGGCTCGTTTAGCTCACGAATCTGTTACAGGACGTGATGGTTACTCTGATTTCTACAAAAAAGATTGCAAAATGTGCATCCTGGGCCCTCCAGGTGATATTATTGCAGAATGGACTCTAAAAGGTGCATATGTTAAAACTTTTGATGCTGGTGATTATGACTGGGCAGACGGAGATTCAGCTATTACTTTAGCTGTTACATTAACAATGGATTACGCTATTTTAGATTTCTAAAAATACAACTTTTCCCGAAGTTACAGGATTCAAATCCCTAAAAAGCATTCAGAAATGGATGCTTTTCTGTGACCTGTATATATTTATATATGAACTAAAAAATAACAATGAGCGAATTTAAATTACCTAGCGAAATTATAACTTTACCTAGTAAAGGATTAAATCTATATCCCGAAGAAAATATACTTAATACGGGTGAAGTAGAAATGAAATATATGGGTGCTAAACAAGAAGATATCCTAACTAATGCTAATTATATTAGACAAGGTGTAGTGATTGATAGACTTTTAGAATCTATGATATTAACTAAAATTGACTTTAATGACTTACTTGTAGGTGATAAAAATGCTATTTTAGTAGCAGCACGAGTATTAGGTTTAGGAAAAGATTACACAGTTTCATGGATGAATAATGATGGAAAGGTAATTAAGTCAGTTGCTGATTTAAGTATTTTGTCTGATAAAGTTGTTGATCGTGAATTATTATTAAATTCAAAAAATTCATTCAAATTAGAATTACCTGTATCTAAAAATAATATAACCTTTAGACTATTAACTCATGGTGATGAACAATTAATATCTAAAGATATCCAAGGATTAAAAAAACTATTTCCTGACCAAGAATTTAACGTTTCAGTTAAATTAAAGTCCATGATCACTAGTGTGAATGGAGATACAAATAAAGCTACTGTTTCTGAATTTGTAGATGCCGCTTTTATTAAAAATGATATCGATGCATTTTTAGATTATTATTCTAAAATATCTCCCGATATTGATATGAAATTTATTCCTTCAGATAGCGATTATACAGGGGAGGGTATAATCATTACCCCAGGGCTTGACTTTTTTTGGTCTAAGCTCGGAATATAGGATAGGATTATTTACTCAAATTCACGAAATAGTATTTCATGGAAAAGGAGGATATAATTGGCAACAAGTCTATGATATGCCAATTTGGATAAGACGATTTACATTTAATAAAATAAATGAATTCTATAAAAAAGAAAAGGAAATTGCCGAAGGCGAGGCTGGTGTTATAAATGCTGATACTGCTGAAAAGGTAATGAGGAAGGCTCCTAAAATAAGTCCTAATTCAACATATAAAACTAAGGCTCCGTCAAAATAGACGAAGCCTTTTTATATTTATACCAAAACAATAATGGCTGATCCAATAAATCCAACAAACATTAATGACCCAAGTTTCTATGCTGCTATACAACAAGCAATAGATGATTCTGCGGCTTCATTGAATGATTTAATAAAAAGACAAAGCCAATATAGTAATGCTGTTACTGTAACGGGACAACAACTATATAATGTAAGACGTACATATCAAAATACTCAACGAGATTTGACAGCTTTAATGGCCAGTCAAGTTAAATATAATCAAGGTGAGTTAACCACTTCACAAATTAGAAGAGACATAAATAAACAAATGACTACTTCTAGATTATTGGAAATTCAAATCGATACTGCTCGAATGAATGGACAATATTCACTTGCTCGAACTTTAATAGGTCAAAGAAAAGTGAATGAGGAAATGGAAGTTGAACTTGCTGATTTACTTAAGTCAAATGAAGCTATAGATGCTAAGGTAGGACTCGTTGGAAGTTTACTATCCGGATTGAAGAAAATACCTATAATAGGAGACTTACTTCACATAGATGATGCTATTAAAGAGATGAGAATCTTAGCAACTGAAGGAGCAGGTTATGGAGAGATATTACTTAGTGGTTTAGGAACAGCATTTAATGATATAAGTAATGTTGTTAATTTTGGTGCCGCAGTTGTTTTTATAGGTAAAGCAGCACTTAAGGCAGATGAACAAGCTACTGGTTTAGCTAAATCATTAGGAATAACTAAAGACTTAGCTGCAGATTTAAGAGCAAATTTCGCTAATTATGCTGATTCGGCTCGTGATGCTTATGTTACTACAAGTAAATTAGTAACAGCACAAATGGAATTAGCTGAACAAACTGGTATCTCAGGAGCGTTCACTGCTAAAACAGCGGAAGATTTCTCAAGATTAACAGGACTGATTGGATTATCTGTAGTTCAAGCAGGTAAATTATCTCGATTAGCTATTATCAATGGTACATCAATATCTGCTACTACTAAATCGATAATGCTAGGAGCATTCCAAGCAGGAGTCTCAAACAAATTATCATCTAATCAAGTAGATATTTTAAAAGAGGTTTCTGAACTATCTGCTGGTATACTAGTCAAATTCAGAGAAAATCCTAAAGAATTAGGTAAAGCTGTTGTACAAGCTAAAGCATTAGGTACTACACTTGGAGGTTTAGATAAAATAGGAGATAGTCTATTAAATTGGGAATCATCTATAAATGCTGAATTAAAGGCGGAATTAATAACTGGAAGACAATTAAATGTCGAGAAAGCACGTTATGCTGCTTTAACAGGGGATCAAGTAACATTAGCTAAAGAAGTAACAGATCAAGTAGGAAGTCTTTATGATTTCCAAAAAATGAACATCATAGCTCAAAAATCACTAGCCGAAACATTCGGATTAAGTAGAGAAGAGCTAAGTGGAATGTTACTTGAACAAGATAAATTCAATAAATTAGGAGATATAAGTGGTAAGACAGCTCAACAACAATTAGAAATAGCTAGACAACACGGATTATCAATAGAAGATTCATTATATAAACAATTACAACAACAATCAGCACAAGAAAAATTCAATCAAGCTATTGAAAAATTATCAGATTTATTAGGTAATTTAATGGCAGGTCCTGTAGGACAATTAATAGATGGATTTGCTAATATTGCTAACAACGCTATATTATTAAAAACAGTAATGGGTGGTGTTATCGGATTAAGTTTCGGTAAGATGATAGCTAGTTTAACTATCATGGCTGTTGAATTAGTTACAGGTGCTGCTGCAGGGATAGCTTTATCAAGTGCCTTAACATTAGGTATTGGCGCTGTAGCTATAGCAGGTGGTATTATCGCGGCAACTGCGGCTTTAAACTCATCTATAGAATCATCTAAAGGGAAGGTAAGTACACCTAACCAAGTAATGAATGATGGTATTATCGATCCTAATGCAGGAATGATAGTAAGCGGTCCTAAGGGATCTATTCAATTAGATAAAAATGATTCGATAATTGCTGGTACTAATTTAGGTTACGGTAGTAAATCAAGAAGTACACAACCGATACCAGAAACAATTGATATAAAACCATTAGTAGACGCTATAAGCGAGGTAAAACGTTCAGTCGATAAGCTGTACAATAAAGAAGGAAACATTTATTTAGACGGTAAAAGAGTTGGATCAGCGTTGGTTCAAGGATCATATAAATTAGCATAAAATTACATGGCATTAATCAATATACAAACTAACCTAAAATCATTAAGATTTGGGAATGATCAACTTGGTGGAGGTAGTAGTGATCAACCTTACATTCAAAGAGATATAAATAATCCTACTCGTATATTAGGTAATAGAACATTAGATACTATTGCCAGAGGAGGATTACTTCTAGCAGGAATTACAACGAGTTCTGCGGTAGATGCTATTCGTATAGGAAGATACATGGTAGATAATCCTCTATGGATCGCTAAACAAGTTGGATTACAATTATCGAATCCTAAATTAGAAAGTAGATTAATTAATCCTATTAATCCTGTAGGAAACGCTACTAAACTAGGACGAATAATTAACTCAGGAGTTGATATTTTAAACTCTGGAGTTGATTTACTAAATAGAGCCGGAATAGGTCCTACAAGAATATATAATTTAGGCGTAAATACCCTAAAACAAGTAGCCGAAGCTGGAGTGGGAGGACATATTGTAAGACATGGTTTTAACAGTACAATAGATCCCCAAACTTTATATGGGTATGTAGTAAAACGTAATAATGAAGAAGATAGTAATAAAAATAGATTAGTTTACTTAACTTCTAAATTAATTAATAATGGGGGAACTATTATTGATGAGTATTTAGGGGGCCCTGACAGTTTATTTGGGGTAGGTATTACAACAATACCTAGATATGATAATACTAATTCTAAATTAATAGATAATCCTAAATTTAACATGTTTGCTGATAAGTTATCTAAGACAACAAGCAGATATAGTACAGGATCAATCAGTTATTCTAACAATTTACCTCAACTGGATGCTGATGGGAAAGAAGTAGGAGGAACAGTACAAGTTATTAATATAAAGGGTGGATGGAATAAAATAAATCGTGAAATTAGAGTAGGAAGTGGACGTGCTGATAGTATAAATCTAACCCCACTATTTAACTCTGATAGTCCTCCAGGAACAATGGTAAAGATAGATGGAGTTAATCATAATGTAAGAGACATGGTTAAATTCAGGATAGAAGCTATTAATTCATTAAATTATCTAAATAGTGATTGGATGGTATTCAGAGCTTATTTAGGCAACATGAGAGATAGTTATAGTCCCGAATGGAATGATATTAGATATGCAGGAATAGGGGATAAATTTCACATTCAAGAAGGATTTAGTCGTAGTTTTAGTATGAGTTTTAAAGTAGCTGCGCTATCTGCCGGAGAAATGAAACCCATGTATCAAAAGTTAAATTACTTAGCTTCTAATACTATGCCTAGTTATACAGGTGACAATCAATTAATGAAAGGTTCATTAATGAAATTAACAGTAGGTAATTATTTATATAGACAAATAGGATATATTGCTTCTCTTGAATATTCTATATCAAATGAAACTCCATGGGAAATAGCAATAGATAGTCCTGAAGGTGGAGATGGAGTTGAAATGTATGAATTACCTCACATAATTGAAGTTTCATTATCATTTATTCCTATCCACGATTTCTTACCTGAGAAAAGTGCTTCTAATCCTCTTATTATTGATAAAGAAAGAACTCAAACTCCAACAAGTCATTGGTTAAAAGAATCTGATAAAATTACTCCTTTACAAATACATAAACTACAATAATGAGATATGATAACAGTACAATATTAACAAAAGACGGTAAAGAATATTACAGACAAAATTTTATCCCTAATATTCCTTTATCAGAAGATGATGTTTATATTATTACAAATGTAGGAGATAGATTAGATCTATTATCCTTTAATTATTATGGAGATGTTAATGACTGGTGGATAATAGCATCTGCTAACAATAATATTACTAAAGGATCATTATTCCCTAAACCTGGTACTCAATTACGCATTCCTACTAACATAAATAATGTTAGAAACTTTATTAAAAATTACAAAAAATAACATATGAGTATTTTCAAAGATACTTTTGTCCCTTCAGTACAAGATCAACTACGAATTCGTCAAGATTGTATTAAAAACAGAAGCCCAAAAAATCTTCAAGTAATGAACTCGAGAAATTCATGGGTAAGGATGAGTTCTAGTGTTAATGTTGGAGGATCTTCAACATTAGCTAAACAATATGTTCTGAAAGGAGGGACTTTGAAGGCCGATGGTAAATTAAGATTTGGAGTTGGGGGAAGTGATGCGGCTTATAGCGACACTAGCCCTTCAGGTGTTAAGTACCGTTTAGGTACAAGACCTATGGCTGGGATTAATGATATTGAAGTTAAATCGAAAGATGCATATGGATCATTAAGAGAAGTTACTGTTAGATTTCAATGTTGGGATATTAGACAACTTGAGGATTTAGAATTATTATATATGAGACCAGGTTATACATGCCTAATTGAATGGGGATGGTCACCATATTTAAATAACAAAGGGGAAATTGAAAATAGCGCTTTATTCTATGATATTTTAGATGATAGCAATATTAAATCAAAAGAACAAATTTTCATAGATTTATTCAATAAATCGTCAAAAGATAGTGGAGGTAATTACGATGCTATGTTTGGATATGTTACAAATTATAGTTGGAATGCTAGGCAAGATGGAGGATATGATTGTACTACAACTCTAATATCGATAGGTGAGATTATTGAATCTTTGAAAATTAACTATACTGCATTTAAATCAAGAAATACATCCACAAAAGGATTATTATTGACTCCTCTAGTTAATTACCAATTAATGCCAGATTTAGCTAAGCATTATTCTAAAAACATAATGGCTGGTTTGTATTATGAATTATTTAATATAGTAAAGCAAAAAGCATCTAATAAAGCTTTTTACAATTACACATTAGTAGATTCTAATGCTCATAATTCTGAATATAATTTATATAGAACAAAACTTCCATTAGTTAATGCTAAATTAGATAAAAGTAAGTCATTATCTGATGATGGATTCCAGACATTTATTACTTTAGAGAGTCTAGTAGCATTACTTAATAATTATGTTTTGATACACGATATCAAATCAGGTACTCCATTAATGTCATTATCTACTAAGGAAAGAACATACGATAAAGATTCAAATGATAAAAAAGACCTACTATGCTCAGCTCACCCTCTACAAATTTCAGTAGATCCTAGTATATGTGTGATTAAATCACCTTTATGGACTAATGGATTTGATCTAGTAAACGAACCACAAGGAGAACCGTTTCATTCATTTTCCAATGATCCTGAAATTGCTAAGTTATTTCCTCAACTTGAGAAAATAAGACAATTAAAAGATAAAGTACCTAGTCAATTATCAAGTATAACTAAGTTTTTTAGTTCAAATGAAGCTAAAGTAGCTTATACTAAAGAAATCGAAGCTAGACAAAAAGTGTATGAAGATTATAAAGAACAAGTTGAAAATAATATGAGACGAGTTCTAAAAGATGATCTTAGTAAAAATGAATTTATTCGACAATATTATATCAAATATCCTAGAAAAGATGGATTAACAACACGAGTTTTCTATGCTTATATTGAATTACAACAATTAGTCGATATAGGAAGTATACTAGGTAATAATGAAGATACTTATGCTAGTGATAAATCTGATAGAGAAAAAGCAAAATTAGTAGCTCTTAAAGGAAAAGAAAAAACAAACAAAACACAAACTATAAAAAATTTAGAATTTCTAAACAGATTAGAAAAAGAATACTTTTATTTAACTCCATATACTGAATTAGGAGTAATTGGGAATATTTACATCAATTTAGAATATCTTTATGGATTAGCTGTAAGTTTAGAATTAGAATCATCCGATAGGAAAGAAAAAAATGAAATTAGTGTTTATGATTTTATGAAGAAAATTCTTTCTGATGTTCAATCATGTATAGGTAGTGTAAGCCATTTGGAAATTCATGTTGATCCTGTTGATAGTAATGCTAGAATTATAGATGTAAATTACATTGATGAAACTGATAGAGATGATGTATATAAACAAGCTTTTGAGATTCAAATTCAAAATACCTCATCAATAGTTCGTAATTATAGTTTATCTTCCCAAATATTTCCCGATCAATCATCTTTAGTAGCTATTGGAGCTCAATTTGGAGGGGGTCAAATAGGAATGGAAAATAATACTATGATTGATTTTAATAAGAAAGTAACAGATAGAATTATCCCATTAAAAGATACTCCTGCTGAGATTGTAGTCGATTCTACTTCACAAAATGATAGGGTATCAGTAATAGTTCAAAACTTTAAACAATTATATGAATTCTTTGGAGATTCATCGGTCGGGCAATTTGGAGATAAAAAAGGTACTAATGAAGATAAAAATACTGACCAAAATACATCTCAATCATACGATTATAAAAATGCCTTAAGAGATATAATTAATTATTTCCAAAATATTACTGTTTCTAAAATAGGTAAAAATAAAAATATAATCCCTGTTAAATTACAAATAGAGATGGACGGAATAGGGGGATTAGTAATAGGACACGTTTTTAAGATACCTGACGATATATTGCCTAAAGGATATAAGGGTACAGAAGGTATAGGAGGACGACTAGGATTTATTGTAACGGGAATAGGCCATAGAATAGGCCGTGGTGATTGGACAACAACAATAGATGCTCAGACAATTATATTAGATAAACCTAATCCGGGAGTTACATTTGAATCTATTATAAACATTGCTATTAATTCAGAAGGAAAAACAACTCCTATGATTAATGTTTCTAGTGATATAGCTCCTAAAGGAATATCTAAAGGAGAAATGCAAACAAACGTTAAAATAGCAGCCAAATTTTTCAAATCTAAAGGCTTCACAGATGAACAATCTGCTGGTATCATTGGTAATTTACTTTATGAATCTGGGTTAGATCCTAAACGATTAAATCCTAATGATAAGGGTAAAAAATCAGAAGGTATAGCACAATGGAGAGAAGGTAGACGTGATAAATTAATTTCAACATATGGAGCTAATTATACTAATTTAAATAATCAACTTGATTATTTATATAGTGAATTATTAAACGGTGAAAAAGTAGCTTATAAATATATAAAATTATCTAAAACAGCATCTGACGCTGCTGCCAATTTTGATAATTATTTTGAACGTAGTGATGGTTCGGGAAGAGTAGGAAGAATTGGATTTGCCAAAGGTGTTTTAGATTTAATAAAGAAAGAAAATGCGAATACCTAGGAATAAAATTATAGAAAATCAATACACTATTGGGGGTGAATTCGTTTACTCCCAAAATAGTAATGAATATAAAGGATATTACTGTATTATAGGAGGTACTCAATATTTTGCTGGTAAAGTATACGACCCTAAAGCATATAGGCTAGATAAATTAGTAGATTCACCCACTAATAATCCTGCATTAAAACCACTAGCTGGTAGTTTAATTAGTCCTTTAACCACTGATAAGTTGCTTTCAAAACAATATAAAATCACATCTGAAGATATTACGAATGGATATGTAACGAGATATTTCGTAAAAAAATCTACTTCCAATCCTATCGAGATAAAGGAGGTTGGGCAGGATACTTTCATTACCTTTAAAACAAATCCATTATATCAATGTATTGAATTAATACTTAATTTATCTAGTAATAATGATACTATTATGAATGAGGCATATAAAGAAATGATAGGATTAAAAGAATTTTTAAGTGTCTAAATTCTTAAGTTATATTTAATTAAAAGAAGGTTATGTTTTATATTATCGACAGGGAAGGATACTTGAAGGGATTGGGAGATTTAGGTGATTGTTTTATATCATTTATCCCTAATAACAATAAATTCCACCCAATTACACAAAGAGACCAACTTAGTTTGGTCTTTATTAGACCTATACTAGATACTAAGGGATATATAATATGCATCAATCACTCAGAATCACTGGGGATTAGTCAAGATTTTGTAATTAACTACATTAATACTCATTCAGATCGATTATTCGTAATGAATAAGAAAGAATCAATGTATTATTTCCCTAATTATGAAAAGTTATACGATTTAAATTTTATAGTACATGAAGCCTTTGAAATTAATCCGTGCGTTCATTTCTATTATAGGAAAAATGAATCTCTGGAAAATATTAATACTCTAATACCACTCAGTAAACATTACGAAGATAACAATAATGTTTATAATAAGGTAAAAAAGACAATCAAAAGTTATGATTTCACAATTCCCCAATATACATTCAATAATAATGAATTAACGAATGCTTTTTTCGAAATTGAATCTCAAGGAGTAAAAGCGGATAAAAATCAGTATTTAAAATATTATTACAATGAAGTAGATTATCCTCAGTATAATTTATATAAAGGACGAATTTATGGTCAATATAATTTATATACAACTACTGGTAGACCTTCAAATTCATTTAATAATATAAATTTTGCGGCCTTAAATAAAACGAATGGAATAAGAGGAGTATTTGTTCCTAGCAATGATATCTTCTTAGAATTTGATTTTTCCGCATATCATCCCCGTTTATTATCTGATTTGATAGATTATAAATTTGAGGCTGATGAAAATGTATATGAGAAATTAGCAAAAGAAATGTTTAATGTAGAAACATTAACTGCGACTCAAATATCAAACTGTAAAGAATTAACATTTAAACAATTATATGGCGGAGTTTACGAACAATACAGGCATGTTGAATTTTTTCACAAGATTGAAAAATTTACTGATGAATGCTGGGAGACAATACAGAAGAATGGTTTTATTGATACTAAGAATAAGAGATTTTATTCAGAAGAAGTAGATAATCCGTCAAAATTACTTAATTACATTATACAAAATTATGAGACCACGAATAATACTGAAATTATAAATCGAGTCAATAATTATTTAAAAGATAAAAAAACCAAAATCGTAATGTATACCTACGATGCCTTCCTATTTGATTATGCATCAGAAGATGGTCTGTCTGTTTTAAGAGAGATAGAGGAAATGATGGGTCATCCCGTCAATATTAAAAAAGGAAAAACATACAAAGATCTAATAAAACTATAAATGAGCAACCAACAGGAATTTAATACCTTCTTCGACGCTTCTAATAAATTATTCTGCACATTCACTACGGAAGAAGAATTAGAAAATACCTTAAAAACAATTAACAATAAATACTCTGTTCTAAACGAACGAATATTCATACTAAGTTCTCCACAGAGCAAAGAATTAATGTGTACTTATAACTTAGACACAGCAATTGCTCCAAACAACGAACTTCCTAATACGATATTACTACATAGGAAAAAGGAGTCTAACACTCTATATACTATCAATTCCCTAAATACTCTAATCCGCAGTCTAAACGGAGGTAAAGAGGATCGAAATTTTAAAGTAGATTGGGTTGATTATCAAAATTCTATTCTGTTAGTTTCAGGGTCTGAAATCAGACAACTTGATACTTTATTGCATTCTATCCGCATAGTTAGCTAGGTCATCTAAATGCAATAATTGCGAGTTCTTCGTAAAGTAAGAACGATAGGTGTGGATACCCACTCTATTATTCGTACATTTCCCACTGTATTAATTATATTAAACATTTAAACAATTTTATGGATTTAGACATCATTAAGGCTAAATTAGCCGCATCAAACGCACCAAAAGGTAAAAAGTACGAAAAAGTAGATTATACTAAAATCTTCTGGTCTCCTAAAAAAGGAAAATCGATTATCCGTGTAGTTCCGTCTTTATTAGACAAATCAAACCCATTCTTGGAAGTTATGTTCCATTATGGTTTTACAAAATTCCCATTATTATCTCTTCAAAATTGGGGTGAGAAAGATCCAATTGCCGATTTCGCTAAAGGATTATTTAAATCATCAGATAAAGAAGATTGGGAATTAGGTAAAAAAATTCAACCAAAACAACGTATTTTTATCCCGGTAATTGTACGTGGTGAGGAAGAAAAAGGTGTTCGCTTATGGCAATTCGGAAAAGGTGTTTACCAACAATTGTTAGGTATCGCTGCCGATGAGGATTATGGTGATTTTACTGATGTTGCTGAAGGTCGTGACTTTACTGTTGAAGGCGTTGAGGAACAAGCATTTGGTAAGACTGTTATAACACCTAAGGTTTTAGTTAAACCTAAACAAACTCCTTTATCAACTGATCCTGAGGAAATTAAGTTATGGTTAGAAAATCAACCTAATGTACTAACACTAAATAAAAAACATACGTTTGAAGAAATGAAAGCGTTCTTAGTTAATTATTTGACTCCAAGTGCAGAGGACGAAACAGTAGAAATTGAAACTGTGGATACAGAATCAAATACTGATGACGATGAGGATAAAGATGTTCCAACAACACCAAAGCCGAAAGCTAAGGGTAAAGCATCTAATGCCGACAAATTCAATGATTTATTTGACAAGTAAAAACAACTAAATGGCTAAAGCTAAATCAAGCCTGTCAAGCGTTGTATCGAACTCACTTAAGGGTGGGTTCGATTTAAACAATTTCAAGGCATCGAAGTTTTTAAACAAAAACTCAAAATTTAAAGATCAACAATGGATTCCATTTTCAAAAGCATTGCAAGATGCTCTTTCTGTCCCTGGTATTCCTGAAGGTCATATTACTATTGTTCGTGGTGGTTCTGATACTGGTAAAACAACATTAGTTTTAGAAACTGCTATCGAAGCTCAAAAGAAAGGTATTCTACCTGTTTTCATCATCACTGAAATGAAGTGGAATTGGGAACACCCCGTAAAAATGGGATTTGAATTAGTAGAAATTCCCGATCCTGAAACTGGTGAAATTATTAACTATGAAGGATTTTTCATGTATGTTGATAGAAGTTCATTAGATACTATTGAGGGCGTAGCCGAATTTATTGGTGATTTACTAAATGAGCAAGGTAAAGGAAATCTACCTTATGATTTATTATTCATTTGGGACTCGGTAGGATCTATTCCTTGTAAAATGAGTGTAGAGCAGGGTAAAAATAATCCAATGTGGAATGCCGGAGCTATGGCTACTCAATTTGGTAATTTCATTAACCAACGATTCCCTATGAGTCGTAAATTTGGAACTCCTTATACTAATTCATTCTTAGTCATTAATAAAACAGGGGTCCAACCACCTGAAGGTCCAATGGGTCGTCCTAAAATGACTAATAAGGGAGGTAATGCTATGTATTGGGATGCTTCACTAGTTATTACTTTTGGTAATATAACTAATTCAGGTACATCTAAAATTAAAGCTGTTAAAAACAAGAAAAATGTAGAGTTTGCTAAGCGCACTAAAATCGCAGTAGATAAAAATCACATTAATGGAGTTCAAACGACTTCAACAGTTATTGCTACAGCTCACGGTTTTATACCTGATACTCCAAATGCAGTCGACAAATATAAGAAATTATATTCTGGAGAATGGTTTAACGATGGAGAAAAAGGGGAAATAACAACAATTGAAGATAATAGTGAATGGGAAGAACCAAAAACATTCAATCCGGTCCTAGTGGACGTTGAAGATGATTAAAAATAGAAATTTAGGAGCTTTGTTTAACATTGCTCCTTTTTTCATCTTACATAAAAATAATATATGTCGAAAAATAAATTTAAGGAATTATTAGCAAGTATAAATAATGATCCTCAACATCGAGATTCAAACATCTTAGTAGTAGATGGATTAAATACATTCCTTCGTAACTTTACGGCTATCAATCGCATGAATGTTCATGGTCATCATACAGGTGGATTAACTGGAACATTGCAATCTATAGGTTATGGAATAAAACAAACTCAACCAACACGAGTAATAATCGTATTTGATGGTGTTGGTGGATCTAATGCTAAACGTAACTTATACCCCCCTTATAAAATGAATAGGGATGTTACTAAAATAACTAACTCTAAAATATTCAAAGTTAAGTCTGAAGAGATTGAGTCGATTGAAAATCAAATGGGGAGATTATTAAGTTACATTTCATGTCTTCCAGTAACTACTATTTGTATTGATGGGATTGAGGCTGATGATGTTATAGGTCATTTAGCTGATAGATATGAAGCAGATCCTAATTGCAAAAAATTTACAATTATGTCTGCTGATAGAGATTTCCTTCAATTGCTAAGCGAGAAAATCTTTGTATATTCACCAACGAAGAAAATAGTATACGATATAAAAAAATTCATCGACGAATTCCAAGTATATCCCCACAATTACTTATTATATAAGACGTTAATGGGAGATAAAGGTGATAATGTTCCCAAAGTTAAAGGATTCGGTGAAGATAAGCTATTTAAAATGTTCCCTTATTTACAAGGAGAAGATGAGTACACTCTAGACGAATTATTAGGATATATAGATCCTGAAGATCCGTGGGGTTATAAATTACTCAATTTTGAACCTCAATTAAGGATTAATTATCAGATTATGGGATTAAAGAATATGACTATGTCACATGGAAATATTCGATTAATCGATGAAAGAATGGATAATGCCAAAAGGGACTGTGACTCATACAATTTTCTTAAAATGTACTACCAGGATGCATTAGGCGAAGGAATTAGAAACGTCGAAAACTGGTTAACGGAGGTATTTGGTTACCTAAGCAATTTTAAAACAGATTAAGGAGGATATTTGACTACATTAAAGAGCATGAATGAGTATGGCCCGGTTTTCCAAACTAAGGTTATAGGGGGCTTACTCACACAGAAAAAATTTTTATTAGCCGTTGCTGATTCTATTGAAGCGTCTTATTTTGAAAATTCATCACAAAATTGGATTGTTACTTACATTATAGAGTATTACGAAAAATATAAAATTAATCCAACATTAGAGATAATCGCGATTGAAATTAAAAAAATCGAAAACGAAGTAGTTCGTATTGCTCTAACTGAAACATTAAAAGAATCATACAAATTAGCAGATTCCGAAGATATTGAATATGTTGAACGTGAGTTCACTAAATTCTGCCAAAACCAAAGAATGAAATCTGCTATTATGGAATCTGTTGATTTATTAGCAGTTGGAGATTATGACGGGATTAAAGAATTGATTGTAAGCGCTGCTAAAATAGGTGAAGATCATTCTGATACAGGACATAATTACGAAGAAAACATCGAGGAAAGATATCGTGATGAAGATAGAAATGTAATCCCCTTTCCTGATAATTGGGGTATATTCAATGATCTAACTCAAGGAGGTATTGGTAGTGGTGATTTAGTATTAATATTTGGTAATCCAGGTGGAGGTAAATCGTGGGGAGCTATTGATATCGCTGCTAATGCTGCTAGATTAGGTTATAATGTAGTTTATTATACATTAGAATTAGGAGCAGGATATGTAGGTAAACGATTTGATGCTAACCATACAGGAATTAACGTTGATGAACTTAAGGAAAATTTAGACAAAATCCGCGAAGTAGTAGGTAAATTACCTGGTAAAGTTAGGATTAAAGAATATCCACCTAAGAAGGCAAGTTTTGATACTTTACATAGTCATTTACGTGAATTATATGAGAAAGAAGGATTCAAACCTGATTTAATTGTAATAGATTATTTGGACTACATGATGACTAAAGGTAGAACAGATCGTAAGGCTGAAATTGATGACATATATGTTAATGCTAAAGGATTCGCTAAAGAATTAATGATTCCGGTAGTATCCCCTTCTCAAGCAAATAGAAGTGGTGCTGGTAAAGATATTATTGAGGGTGATAATATTGCAGGGTCTTATGATAAGTTAATGATTGGTGATATTGTATTTTCATTAGCCAGAGGTCGTAAGGATAAGATTAATGGAACCGGAAGATGGCACGTAATGAAAAATCGTTTTGGAGCTGATGGTATGACTTTTAATTCTGCTATTAATCTTGCAAATGGTTACATTAAAATTGATGAAACTCCAATGATTGACGATGATGACGATGATCCCGCAGCACCTAAAGGTTGGGAAAAACGTAAAGGTAAAGCATACGGTGAAGTAGATGATGATGATAAAGATTATTTACGTAAAAAATTCTTCGAAATGAATACTCATATCGGAGATGATGAAAAACCACTTAATGATTTACCATTTTAACATACGGAAGATAGAAATATCTTCCTTTTTTAATCATAACTATCTTATTACATTTAATATGAAAGATAAAACAGAGGAAATACTTAGTGAAGCAACTGCTATTCATAAACGAATAGATTTAGGTACTAATACTCCCGAACAACAAGAGGCTGATATTAAACGAGCTGAAGAGCTTATGAATATAGCTCTAAAGGAAATCGCAAATTTAACAAAAACAATATGAAAGAAAACAAAGGATGTGCCGAAGTTATTACTGCCTTAATAGTTGGTTTAGGAATTTTCTTCTTAACAGCGTGGATTGTACAATATTTATTTAACTTCCTGGCTCCGACATTATTTAATAATATTCATTTAGATTATGAACAATCTGTAGTATTATTAGGATTAAGCCATATTTTATTTAAAGATAGTCCTACTGTTAAAGCGTAATATGTTTAGATCTGTAAAAATTTATGACGGTTTTTCAACCGTTTTCCGTCAGCATTCAGCTAACGGAACTCATTGCAAATTTCTTCACGGTTATGGAATATCATTCGAAGTTACTTTTGAAGGTGAATTGGATTATAGAAATTGGGTAGCTGATTTTGGTCTAATGAAACGAGCTGAAAAAGGTAGAATAGATGGTATGAGTCCTAAGGCATGGATGGATTATATGTTTGATCATACTGTGGTAATTGCTGAAGATGATCCATATTTAAAGAAATTCAAGAAAATGGATAAACAAGGTATAATTCAATTAAGAATATTACCTGATGTGGGTGCTGAAAAATTTGCCGAATATATCTTCCATAAGTTGAATAGATTTATTCAAATTGAATTGGAAGATAGAGTAAAAATTGTGTCTGTTAAGTTCATGGAGCACGGAAAGAACAGTGCTATTTATTCCGAAATTAATGATTAAAATATCTCATGAAGTTCCTAAAGCTTTATTAGAGTGGAGCTTAGATGTAAATGATTATGATTATATCCTTCCATATTTCTACAAAAGATCCTCAGATTATGCTGCCTTTTACCAAACTGCTAAATCAAATGGGAGATTCTCAATATTAGATAATGGACTATTTGAAGGAGAAACATATTCTAATTTGGAATTAGTATGCTTAATTAATGAATTAAAACCTGATATATTCATAGTACCTGATGAATGGAACAATAGTGATGCTACATATAAACATGCTGAAAAGTGGAGTGATTTAAGTAATAAACTTAATCTAGATACTGATCTAATGATTGTCCTTCAGGGTGAAAGATTTGAGGAAATGTTTCAATTATTATATAAATGTTACCAATTAGGTTATCGACACTTTGCTGTTAATCATTCATCTAAAGCATATGATTCTCACTTCCAACATAATAATCCTGATGTGAGTAAAATGATGGGTAGAATTAATTTTATAAATTATATCCAAAGAAGATCAACTATTCCTGAGGAGTGTTATTTCCATTTATTAGGATGTACTCTTCCTCAAGAATTTATGTATTATAAAGGATATGATTTTATTAAGTCGGTAGATACTTCAAATCCCATTATATTAGGATTAGAGAATATTCTCTATAGCCAATTTGGACAGTTAGTTAAACCCGATCTTAAAATGGCCCATTATTTCAATTGGGAGAGATCGAATTTAGGTGGTGATGAAATTGGGGATTTAGAAATGGATACAATTCAAAAGAATATTAATACTTTTAAACAAATGTTTTTATGATAGTAAAGGGAATAACAGTAGAAGAACCTAAAAATGAAGAATATAAAACTATTTTTGAATTCTTTGGTAAATCATTAGGCGTTGAAAATAAAGTAGTATATGAGTATGCTAAATCCTTAAAAGTACGAATTGAACGTAAGCAGATTAAAACTAAAAATTATGATGGTAGAGTTGTATTATATCCTACTTGGGTATTAGAACAATATCAAGCTACTAAAAATAAGCTTTAAGGGATATAAGCTATTAATACCGTCCCACAACAAATTTATACAATGAAAAAACAAGCGGTTTTATCACTAAGCGGAGGAATGGATAGTTCCTCATTATTATTAAATTTATTAAAAAATGGTTATGAAGTAACAGCTTTAGCATTTGACTATGGACAAAAACATAAAGTCGAACTAGAAAGAGCTCGACAATTAGTTAATTACATTAATGGACCTGATATCACATTTAAAAAAGATGAGAATACCGTTAAATTTCAGGTTATTAAATTAGACGGATTATCTTCATTATTAAATTCTTCTTTAGTAACAGGTGGAAGTGATGTACCTGAAGGACATTATGAACAGGATAATATGAAAGATACTGTTGTTCCTAATAGGAATAAAATATTTTCATCAATTATTCAAGCTGTAGCTTTATCAATAGCTGTACAAAAGAACACAAAATGTGTTATTGCTATGGGAATCCATGCTGGAGATCATGCTATTTATCCTGATTGTCGCCAAGAATTTAGGGATGCCGATTTTGAAGCATTTAAACAGGGTAATTGGGATGCTGATAAAGTAGAACTTTTTACTCCTTATCTAGAAACAGATAAATATGGTATTCTAGTTGATGGTAAAGATAGTTGTGCTAAATTAGCATTAGATTTTAGAATAGTTTATAAATTAACTAATACATCTTATAAACCTATCTGGATTCCATTACCGCCTGCTACTTCAAGAGTAGAAGAAGCTAATCGAACTAAGTTTGGGGATTGGTATTCAGATTATAAATCAGCTTCATCCGTTGAACGTATTGAAGCCTTTATTAAATTAGGCTTACCTGATCCTGTAGCATATGCTGATGAAACAGGCCCTGTAACATGGGAAATTGCTAGAGATCATGTTCAAGCATTACTTGATGAACATAATAAATAAAAATCACAATTCTTTAATTATATTCAAATAGATGAAAAAATTTAAATTAATTAAGCAGTATCCGGGTTCTCCAAAGTTGGGAACCCTTACTGTTGATCCTGATCATGCTCTTGCTTATAGCTATTTTGCATTTGATAGAACTCAAAGAAAAAATATATCTTATAATATAGACAAAGATATAATTGAGAATAATCCTGAATTTTGGGAGTCTCAAGTTTTTGAAGTGATGGAACTTCAATCTGAAGAAGGATTAATCGGTTTTAGACATAAAAATGATTTATTTGGTTTTCCCGAAGATACTCTCTATAAAGAGATAGGAGAATACGCTGAAGAAGAATTGCTACAGGATGTTAAACCATATAAATTGATAGAAATTAGACGTGTTTCTGATGGTGTTAAATTTAGAATAGGTGATAAGGTAATTATAGGTAATACTAAAATTACTATTACTAGATTAACTATTGATCCTGCTGATAATGAAATAGCCGAAACTGTAACAAAATATGTACCTGAAAAATTCATTACAACTGATGGAGTTGTGAAGGAAGAAGGTGATACTGTTTATAAAATGGTATTACCTGGAAGTATTCAACATATAGTTTTAGAGTATAATAAATTACAATGGAGGAATTTATATGAATCTGATTTAGTTTATTCAACTGCAAAATTAGCTGAGAAAGAATTAGAAAATACTAGAGTAAATTATTCTATTAATGATGTGAAAAAGGCATGGGCTAAATCCAATCCTAATGCTTCACACATGAAATTACTTTTACTTATTGATAAATTACAAAACCCAAAATAATATGAAAACAATGATTAATGGAGACGGTCAAATCTTTAGATTTAATGACCAAGTCGCGGAAGTTAAAGCATCAACAGGTAGTTTCAAATTTATTCCCAAATCGGAATATAAAACTAAAGTACGTGATGTACGCAAAGTTGAACTTGAAGACTTAGAGAAAGTCAAAAAAGAACAAAAACATCGTACTAAGGATAATAAAAAGAAAAAATAATGAAAGAGGTCATTTCATATGAAAACCCAAATGGTAGTATAGTAGCAATACTTGCTACCATTAATTCAAACTATAAAAAAGCATATTGTTTAGCTTTTAGAAATATTAATTCTCCTGAGTATAATACTGTTAATAAAGGAACAATTGAGTTAGTTTGGGGTAAAGAAGGACTGGAGGAGTCAACAGACGATATAAAGCCTCAACTACATACTAGTATAAAATATGTTATGGAAAAATTTAATGAAGCATTTGCAGATTATAAAGGAAGGAACACAAATAAATGAGCGTAATAAATCCCAATAAACTACTCTTAAGTAGTGATTTCTATTCAGTACAAGGTGAAGGTAGATCCACAGGTGTACCTTCATATTTTATCCGCTTAGGATTATGTAATTTGACCTGTGGAATGTCTTCTCGATTTCTTAAAAATCTAATCAATGAAAAACAATTAGAAGATGGGGAAATTTTCAAAGGTGATTTAGAACTTGAAGGTAAAGCAACGTGGACATGTGATTCTACAAGTCAATGGGCTTGGAGAGGAGTAGACCAAGAATTCGATTTCTTACTTGATAGATTTAAAGAAGAAGGAGTCTATGATGATATTATAGCGGGTAGAGTCCATTTAATTTGGACTGGTGGAGAACCAACAATGGTTAAACATCAAGAATCTATTGTGAATTTTTTCCAATTTTGGAGAAATGTTCAAGATATATCACGTCAATTATCTCCTGGCGTTAATCAAACCATAAAATACGTTTACAACGAGATAGAAACGAATGGTACAGTAGTCATTGGAGATCCTTTATTCGAGTTGTTATCGCAGATAAATTGCAGTCCTAAATTGTCTAATTCTGGACTTCCTGAAAAACAACGTATTAAACCTGATGCTATAAAGAAGATAAAGGAACATAAAAATTACACTTTTAAATTTGTCATATCGACTGAGGATGATATTAAAGAATTGATGAGTGATTTTGTTATTCCTTTCAAAATACCATTATGTAATGTGTATTGTATGCCGGGATTAGATTCTCAAGAAAATTTCCACGAAAGAACCAATTTCGTATTAGAAATGGCTAAGAAATATAAATTTATAGGTGGAACCCGATTACATATCTCAGCTTGGGATAAAACTCTCAACGTTTAGTGCTGTTTCATATTGGTTTTATCCCATGTCCTTATATTTATACGTATGAATAAAATCACTAACGAAACATTTATTAAACGTATAGAATATAAATTTGGAGAAGGAAAATTTGATTTTTCATTACTTGAATATAAAGATGCACATAGTAATGTAAAACTTAAATGTATATCTTGTGGTAATATTGAAGAAAAAGATCCTACTTCATTTTATAGAGGATTTGGTTGTTTAAAATGCACTAAACGTTGAGATAATCCGAAGAAAATAACTAAGAATGAGTTTATAGAAAGATCTAAATTAATCCACGGAGAGAAATATGATTATTCTTTAATAGATTATAAAGATTTATACCAAAAAGTAGATATATTATGTCCTGCTCATGGTATATTTTCCCAACAACCAACAGTGCATTTACATTATAAAAGTAATTGTCCTGAATGTAAATCATCTAAAGGAGAAGAAGAAATTTCACTATATTTGATTAATCACCAAATTAGTTATATCTTTCAATATAAGGTTAACATTAATAATTCGAATCATTATTTCGATTTTTACTTACCTGGTTATAATACTATAGTAGAATTTAATGGGATGCAACATTATAAACCTATCGAATTCTTTGGGGGTGAAAAAGATTATGAAATTCTTCGAGATCGAGATAGCATTAAGAAAAGTTATTGTGAAGCAAATGGTGTAAATTTGTTAGTTATATCGTATAATGAAGATATCAAATGCATATTAAATAAATTATTTAAAAATAAATCAAAAAATGGCAATCAATAAAGTAAATATTGAAATAACCGAAGAAGGTTATACTATATCTCTTAAACTAGAAGGTAAAGAATATAAGCAAGTTTGGGAGAATACATCAATGGGTTCTCAAATGGTAGAAGGTGATGATTTCGAGAAATTGGATGAAATCCCTGAAGATTTATATTACGCTCTAATAAGTTTTGGTAGCTATGATGTAATGGATGCTCTACAAGGCATATAGTTATATACATGAACTTACTAGAAATTTATAAACATATACTCTTTGAACAAAGTGGACCTCATAAATATGGGTGCGTAATGGTTGATTTTAATTTACCTAACTTAACAAAGATACATTCGGTAATAAATCCTAATGATGTAGGAGAAGATGGGCTTGAAACTGAATTTCATACCACCTTACTTTATGGGCTTCATCCCGAAGTCCCACTTGGTAAAGTAACATCAATTATTCGAAACTATGAATTTCTTCCATGTTTATTACATAATGTTTCGTTATTTGAAAACGAAAAATCGGATGTTTTAAAATTTGATGTAAAAAGTGCAAATTTCGACTTAATTCATGATCAGTTAAAATTGTTACCTAATTCTGAAAAATTTCCCGAATACCACCCTCACATGACTATAGCTTATTTGAAACCAGGGACTGGTCAAAAATACCTTAGTACATTTAGGAATCTTAAATTCGTTGTTGATCCAATAAAGGTTGTGTATTCACATCCTGATGGAACAAAAGACGATATCACAATAAATTAAAAATAAAATATGAGTTTGAAAACAAAGGCAATTGTTGAAGAGTTAGAGACTGCCAAACCTGGACATGCTAACGGAATCTCAACACAGTTAAATGAATTAATTGCTGCCGGGGAAAACCGTTCATTGAATGAGAAGGAAAAATTAAAGATTATCGATAAAGCTACTAAAGCATATGGATTATTCTTAACAGCTTTAGGCTGTGATTGGGAAAATGATCCTAATTCAAGTAATACTCCACGAAGAGTAGCAAAAGCTTACGTTAATGATCTTTGGAAAGGTCGTTATGAAATATTTGGAGAAGTTACATCATTCCCTTCAGATGGTTACAATGGTATTGTATTAGAAAGAGATATCCCTGTAACATCGATGTGTAGTCATCACCACCAAACTATTGGAGGTATGGTCCATATTGGATATATTTCAGGTCAAGGGGGAAATGTAATTGGACTATCTAAATTAAACCGAATTGTCGAAATGTTCGGTAGACGTGGAGCTATTCAGGAACAATTAACAGTAGCTATTCATAATGCTGTTAATAAATTAATACCAAATAATGAAGGAGTAATTGTTATAATTCACGCTACTCACAATTGTGTAAGCTGTAGAGGTGTTAAACATAAAGGTGCTTCGATGGTTACTAGTGAAGTATCCGGAGCATTTGCTGATCATAATAAAACAGCTAAAGCTGAAGTTATGGCATTATTAACATTAAAAATTAATGGATAAGAAACCTAAAGAGGATAAGCCCAAATCGAAAGGTTTGGGTGATACCATTGCAAAAATCACCAAGATTATAGGAATCGAACCATGTTCGGAGTGTGATAAGCGTAGACAAGCATGGAATGAAAGATTTCCATATAACCAATCTAAATAACTATGGAAAGATCTAAATTTAAGTTAAAGAATCCTACGGATCTAAAAGAAATGTTGGATGAAATAAAAGAGGGAGATCTTGAATCAAAAATGCATAGTATAGAATATATAAGCACCCTCCACAATTTACTCCATAGTTATCAATTAGTTCTAGACCAAATATCTTATAATATTAATAGTTCTAATAGAAATATAAATAGTTAGCCATGAAAAAAGAACATGATATGTTGTGAATAAATCACAACAAAAATGAAAGAAAATAAAAAATGTAGTACATTAAAAACTACAACAGATCGAAGAGAATATCTACGTATAATAACTTACACTGATCCTTGGGACGATCGAGATCGTTGGGTCGTAAATAAAGTTAAAAGAGGAAGAGTAGGTTATTGGAAAAGAAAAGGATTATATCCTTATCAAATTAGAACTTATCGAACCTGGAAACATAATCGCAAAACACAATACAAATGTTAAACGGACAACAAATATTACAAGAAGGATTACTTAAACTTGAGAATACTCATGGTAAAGTAGCACAAGTAGGTTATGATTTATCTCTTAAATCAGTAAAGAAAGTGGGTTTTGAGAAGGACGGAGATAAATTAGGAATGGTATTAAAAGATTCTACCCAATTAACTACTTATCATGACCAAAATATTATCAGTTTAGAAGGTAAAATTGGATTCTTACTTTACCCCGGCACATACGAATTTACATTAAATGAAGGGTGCAAAATATCTCCAGATAGAGAAGGTGAAATTATCCACCGTTCATCATGTTCTCGTAATGGTACTTATATTGTAAGTGCTATTTTTGACCCTGGATTTGAAACCGAAAGTATGGGGACTATTGCTATAGTAAAAGAACCTATATTCATCGAATTAAATGCTAGAGTATGTCAAATTAAATTCCATGAAGTTTCATCAGTTGCTGAAGAATATCTTTATGGTGGTGAGAAACACGATTCGAAATGGCAACATGACCAACAACGTAAATCAGATCCGCTATTTACTATTATCGCAGGAATGACCGATGAGGAATTCCTCGAGATGGAAAGAGAGTTAGGACACTCACAAGCGGCAGAAATCCCTACAGATATTAAGGAGGAAGAAACGCCAAAAAGTCGGTCTTATTAGAAGGCTACTAAACTATCTAAAGAAATATCATTCAAACCATCTTTGTCATCCTCGTTATATTTATTAGTATGAAAATATGTTATAAATGTGGTGAAAATCTAAATATAGAAGATTTTTCCAAAAACAAAAGATACAAAGATGGTTTGAATGATATATGTAAGGGTTGTAAAAAACTTAACAATACTAAAGTTAAAGATCAAATAAGAGAATACAATTCTAAGTATCAGGTTTTAAATAATGAATCTAGAAAAGAATATTCTAGAAACTATTATATTAATAACCAAGATTATTATTTGAATTATAATTTAAGTAGAAGTAAAGAAACAATAAAACAGTATAATATAAATTCTAAAGAATATAAAAGAAAATGGAATTTAAATCAATACAAAACCAACCCTTCATATAAATTATCCCAATTATTAAGGATAAGATTTCTTTCTGTATTAACGGGAAAAACTAAAAAGAACGAATCTGTTTTAGAACTATTAGGTTGTAGCTTAGAAGAATGTCTTAGTCATATCATCTTACAATTTAAAGAAGGGATGTCATGGGATAATCATGGTGAAGTATGGGAAATTGATCATATAAAACCTTGTTCTAAGTTTGATTTAACACTTCTTAGTGAAAGACAAAAATGCTTTCATTACACTAATTTACAACCATTATTTAAATCGGATAATAGAATTAAAAAAGATAAATATGTACCAAGCTGCCTTTTATGATTATGAAACATACTCACATTATCTCAGGGATGATACTGAAGGGTGGTTAAACTTTAAGTACCAGCCAACTTACTTTAAAATCGATCCAAACGGAAAAATTCCCACACTTGACGGTTTAAAAGCATCACCATTTAAAGGAAGAATACAGCAAGGAGATGGTCAGATATATTATGAGAAAGATGTTGATAAACTTACTCGTGTATTAGTCGATCAATACTTTGAAGATGATGAACCTGCTAGTTGGCAGAATTTGTTCTTTTTCGATATTGAGATAGAGATCTTAGGAGCTCTAACACCTCAAAACATTAGAGCAGCAAACGCTGAAGTTACATCAATAGCACTTTATGATCAAACAACAGATACAAGATATTGTTATATTGTTGATACCGAAAGTGCTTTAGAGCCCTATGAATCTGAAGGAAAATACGTAGTTCCCTGTCGAAATGAAAAACATTTATTAGAATTATTTTTAGACAAATGGATTGAGTTAGATCCTACCATTATTGTTACGTGGAATGGGAGATATTTCGACGTTCCATACCTTTATTTTAGAATGTCTAAAGTATTAGGTAAGTTTCAAGCAGATCGTTTATCCCCTATTGGTAAAGTTCGAGTAACTAATTCATTTTCATGGAATGGTGAGGGAGAGGCTGAAGATTTAGCCAATGCTCAAGATATTGTTGATATAGGTGGTATAAATCACTTAGACTACATGCTATTATTTAAAAAATACGTAGTTAAGCAGGAACCTTCATATAAATTAGGTGATATTGGAGAAAAATATGTTAAATTAGGTAAGATTGAATATGAAGGTAATTTAGATCGTTTATTTAAAGAAGATCCACTTAAATTTATTGAGTATAACATTCGAGATATAGACATTATTATTGAATTAGAGAAAAAACTCGCATTTATTGAGTTAACTACAATTCTATGCCATTTATGTCATACTACCTATGAATCTGTTTATTTTAGTACTGCTATGAATGACGGTGCTATTTTAACCTACTTAAAACGTAAGGGTATAGCTAGTCCTAATAAACCTACTACTATTAATCCTGGTTTAAGAGCAAAGAATAAAGATGCATATGCTGGGGGTTATTTAAAAGAACCTGTTCCGGGATTGTATGAATGGATTATTGACTTAGATTTTACATCCCTATATCCTTCAATTATAAGATCTTTAAATATTGGTCTTGAAACATTTGTAGGACGAATATTAAATGACGATATATTTGATGATAATTGGACACTAGCTGATTTAAGAGCTATGGATCCTAAGGAATTTATCACAATTGAGAAATTAGATGAATACCGTAATATAGTTCAGAGTCAAATCCCTGTATTCCAAGTTATAAACTTTATCATTGATAATAACATATCAATAGGGGCTAATGGTGGATTATTCAGAAATGATAGAAATTCAGTAGTTTGTGACATCCTTGAAGATTGGATGAGAAAACGTTCAGAATATAAAGGATTAATGAATGCTGCTTATAAAGCAGGCGATAAAGAAAAGGGTGATTTTTATAACAGAAGACAACATGCTTATAAAATTAAGTTGAATGATGTTTATGGTTCATATGCTATTAACTCTTGGAGATACACTGATGGAAATAAAATGATTTCTGCCTCTATTACATTAACAGGTCAACGTTTAACAAAAGAATCAATCAAATTTGTTAATAAGTGGGTTAATGATAAATTAGGTACTAAGGATATAGATCATGTTGTTACTTCAGATACAGATTCATTATTTATTGTTCTTAAAGATTTATTAATACATCAAGGTGTAGATCCTAATAATAAAGAGGAAAGTATTAAAGCAGTATTAGCATTAGCTACTGAAATACAAACTGCTACTAATGAATATTTAAATATTATTGCTAAAGATCTATATAATATTCAAGGAACTCATTATTTCCAATTAAAGCAAGAAGTAGTAGTAGAACGTGGATATTTTGCTAAAAAACGACGTTACGCAATGTATGTTGTAAATAAGGAAGGAGTCGATGTAGAGAAACTTGAGATTGTAGGAATGGATTTAATGAAATCTAATATGCCTGTTACTTATAAAAAATTCGGTGAGGATGTTATTAAAGATATCATCTTTGGTAAGCCCGAAAATGAAGTAAATAAAAAAGTAATGGCATTTAAACAATCTATAACAGATTTAGATTGGAGATTATTAGCTAAACCAACAGGAGTTAAGAATATTCGTAAATATACTGCTTCTCCCCCTAAAGATGGGGAAATATTTAGTGAATTGAAGTCTCGATGCCCTATTAATGTAAGGAGTGCTATTAATTATAATGATTTAATTAAATTCAAGAAAATGGATGTTAAATATCCTATTTTCACTGAAGGTGATAAGATACGATTTATAGGACTTAAAAATAATCCTTATTATATTAAAACTCTAGCGTTTACTGAAAATGATCCCGATTTCATTACGGAATTTATTGAAGAATATAAGGATATTGAAGGTGGGTTTGAGACTGTCTTATTAAATAAGTTAACAGGCATTTATAGAGACATAGGATGGTCATTTCCCTCATTAAATAAACGAGTGGGTAAATTTTTTAAATTTTAATAGTCACAAATATTTAATTACATTTATAGGAATGAAAAAACAAGTTGATGAATTGGCTTATTTAAAGCCTTATATTGATATGATTAAAAGCGTCACGTCAGAAGAATATAATAACGATGATATTGCATTTATTTTATTATCATTGTTAAAATCGACATTTGAAGTGGCAACTCAATCAAATGGACGAGCTGAAGATTACCTTTGGGGTAAATCAAACAAGTTGGGTAGACAAATCGATCAATTAACGGATAAAAATGGATAAATTACATTTAGTACAAATATTAAAAAAATATTATCTTAACGGACTAGTCGAAAAGGCTAGTCTCGTTGTTAAAGATAAAAAAATCAGCATTAAAGTAGTAAGTCCAAATAAAGACTTAGTAGGTTATGTAGATGCTGATATTGAGCTTCAAGATTGTGATTTGGGAATTTATGACACTAGTCAATTATTAAAATTAATTGGTATTACTGGTTCATTTCTTACTTTAAATTTAGATATGAAGCATAAAATAGCCAAAACTCTATTAATTGCCGATAACGAATATAATTTAGAATATGCATTAGCTGATACTATGATGATTCCTTCAGTACCTACTATTGAAGAACCGGAATATGATGTATCAATGGATGTAGATGCTGAATTCATTGAAAAGTTTATCAAATCCGCTAAAGCTTTAGACACTGAAATATTCACTATTGAATCATTAGTAGATGATAAAGGAGTTAATTTAGTTAAAATCATCTTAGGGGGGCAAGAAAAACATACCAATAAAGTTCATTTCACTTCTATAGCACAAAATGTGGGAACACCCGGAGAGGTACTTAGATTCCCCATATCTGAATTCAGGGAAATCTTAGACACTAACAAAGATATGGTTAGTGGAGTTCTTCAACTAAGTGAACAGGGATTTATGCGTATTGATTTTAAATCTGAAAATATCACTAACTACTATTTCTTAGTAGCAAAAGAATAAAGTCATTATTCCTATTCTTACATTAATATAAAATCAATAATAAATGAGTAAATTTAAAATAGAACCTTTAGGGGGTAGAGTCGTTATTAAACAACAGGAAAATACTGAAACAACTTATGGAAATTTGGTATTAAGCGATTTAGGTAAAGATAAAGCTCTTCAAGGTGAAGTAATAGCAGTAGGTCCTGGATCTTATGAATTTGGTCAATTTGTTGTTCCTAAAATTGTAGTAGGTGATAATGTTTTATTTCCTGCATTTGGTGGTTTTAAAATCGACGTCAAAGGTGAAGAATATATTGTAGTAGAATCTAAAGATTTACACGCAAGACTGTCAAAGGAGGAAGAAAATGATTCTAATAACCAAGAAGGAGTTTAATAACGATGAAAATTATATCCATAAAGCTCGATCAATAGAGTTTCTTGGATATTGTTCTGATCAAACCGCCGTTCTAGAATATCTCAAAGATAAAGAAGAAGGCACATATAAAGGATGGGATGGTGAAAGATATCCCCAATATGATATACAATTTATAAGCAAATTATGAGTAAAATAATTGTTTTCGATAGAGAAGCAAAAGAAAAGTTAAAATCCGGAGTTGAGCAAGTTGCTAAAGCTGTTTCAGTTACAATGGGACCATTTGGTAGAAATGTTTTAATTGAAAGAGAACATGGTCAAGTATCATCTACTAAAGATGGAGTTTCTGTTGCTAAAATGGTGGAACTAAGTGATCCAATTGAAAACATGGCTGCTACTGTTATTAAGCAAGCTGCTATAAAAACGGTTGAAGGCGCTGGAGATGGAACCACTACCTCCACTGTATTAGCTAGGTCAATAGCAGTATCCGCCCTAGACTCAACTTTAAACGCCAGTGTTAATGCAACACAGGTAAAAAGGGGAATTGAAAACGCAGTAGAGGAAGTAGTTGCTGAACTACGCAAAAATACTAAAGACGTAGATGAAGAAGGACAAATCCGACAAATTGCAAGTTTATCAGCGAACGGAGATGGTCAAATAGGTACTTTAGTATCTGAAGCTATGGAGAAGGTAGGTAGAGATGGAATTATAGCTGTTGAGGAATCTAGATCAGGTGAAACTTCATTAGAAATAGTAGAAGGATTACAATTTGACCGAGGATATCGCTCTCCATATTTTGTAACGGATAATAATTCTATGCAAGCCGTATTAAAAGATACTAGAATACTACTTTATGATGGTAAAATCTCAGTATTAAAAGAATTATTACCTATCCTTAATTCGTTATCAGGAAAAAGTGAGTCTATTTTGGTTATCGCCGAAGATTTTACTGATGAAGTTTTATCAACACTTATTGTGAATAAAATGAGAGGTTTATTAAAAATTGTTGCTGTTAAAGCCCCCGATTTTGGTGAACGTAGATTATTTATTCTTGAAGACATAGCGACATTAACTGGAGGAACTGTTGTTTCTAAAGCTAAAGGCATGAAATTAGAGAATGTTGATTTATCTTTAGGTTGGTTAGGTAAAGCTCGAGTAGTAACGGTAGGTAGAGATACAACAACTATTGTTGATGGACAAGGAGATGCTACATTAATTGAGGAAAGAATTAACCAAATTAAATCACAAGCTGATAAAGCTACAACACCCTATGAAGTTGAAAAACTTCAAGAACGTTTAGCTAAAATGATTGGTGGGGTTGCTATTATTAATATAGGAGGTGTCAATGAAATTGACATGAAAGAGAAAAAAGATAGACTTGATGATGCATTACAAGCTACTAAAGCGGCACTTGATGAAGGTATTTTACCTGGAGCAGGAATTGCATTGTTAAGAGCTAGAGATGCTATTACTTTTCCTAAAGGATTAAATGCCGATTTTAAACTTGGTAAAGAAATCGTTTATAAAGCATGTCTTGAACCATTTAATACAATCCTGAAAAATGCAGGTGAGGATGAATTAAAATGGTTTATTAAAGTAGGAAAAACCAAAAACCCAGCATTAGTACCTAATATTAATACTGGGAAGTTAGTAGATGCTTACACTTATGGGATTATTGATCCACTCAAAGTTGTAAGATTAGCACTACAAAATGCCGCAGGTGCTTCAGTTACATTATTGTTAACAGAATGTGTTATTCATGACAATCCTGTTGATAAAGTAGAAGAAGATCCAATGGCAGCTATGCAAGGGATGATGTAAATTTATAGGGCGGTTTATTCCGCCCTTAATATGGCTAAAATATTATTTACAAAGCAAGAAATCCAAAACAAGGTTATGGAACTTGCGTTCGATTTAAACCGAGAATTAGATGATGCTACATTCCTAGTAGTAACTTCAGGAGCAACATTGTTTGCTATGGATTTATTTAAAGAAATGGACTTTCCATGTCGATTAGACTTTATTAAAATCAAATCATATGAAGGTGAAAATCAAGGAATTCTCCAAAGAAGAAGCGATGCTCAATTAAAGTATGATGAAAATGACACTATAGTAATCATCGAAGATATAGTTGACTCAGGTACAACAATTAAATACCTTAAAGAATATATAAATCAATGTCTGGGAGTAAGCAAGATTCTTGTAGTATCTTTATTATATAAGGAAAAAAGCAAACATTTAGTTGATTATCCGGGTTTTCTTGTTCAAGAAGATGATTTCGTATTTGGTTATGGTTTAGACCTAGATGAATACGATAGAAACCACAATAACATTTATAAAAAATAATGGCAAAATCACAAAGAAAGCACACACAGTGGATAGAGTTATATCGTCCTGATACACTTGACGGTTATTTAGGTAATGAGGAAACTAGAGAGAAAATAAAAGAGTATATTGCTGAAAATGATATCCCTCATTTATTACTAGCAGGTATTACCGGTACAGGTAAAACAACTTTAGCCAAAATTTTATGTAAAACATTAATATGTGATTACATTTATATTAACGCTTCAGATGAAAACGGTATTGAAACTATTCGTGAAAAAGTAAAGAAATTTGCTTCATCAGCTTCATTTCAACCATTAAAAATTATTCACTTAGATGAGGCTGATTATTTAACCATTAATGCTCAAAAAGCATTGCTAAATGTTATAGAGGAATTTGCGTTATCGACTCGTTTTATATTAACTTGTAATTACATAGATAGACTTGATGATGCGTTACGAGGAAGATTAACAGACTTTAAGATTTTACCTGAAAGTAAAGGAGAGATTGCTAAGCACGTAACTCTTAATATATTAGATGTAGAAGGAGTTAAATATGAATTAGTAGATGTTGCTAAAGTTATTAACCATTATTACCCTAACGTAAGGGCAATAATTAAGAACCTCCAAAAGCATACAGTTAAAGGCTCTTTAATAATTAAAGAATTAGATTTATTATATACTAATGCTATATTAAATGAGTTGATTAAACCGTCTTCAAAAAGCTGGTATAACATCAGACAAATAGTGGCCGATGAAAATTTAAATGAGTTTCAAACAATTTATAGATTCTTATTTGATAATTTAGACAAATATTCAAAAGGGCAAGATGCTAATATATCAATCATTATAGATGATTTTATGTGGAGGTCTGGAGTAGTTCCTGATAAAGAGATCAATATGGCTGCGTTCGCCGCAAAGCTTCTAGAAGTTATTAGGAGTTAATTTCCCCATTAGGGGTGTATATTTATTATCATGATAGGAATATACAAAATAACATCTCCTAATAATAGAATATATATTGGTCAATCTCAAGATATTGAAAAACGAATTGAAGGATATAAAAAGCTACAAAGATGTAAAAATCAAACGAGATTAGTTCGTTCATTTATGAAATATGGAGTGGATAATCATCAATTTGATATAATAGAAGAATGCTCTTCAGAATCATTAAATATTAGAGAATTATATTGGGGTTTATTTTATAATACTCTTGAATCTGGCCTAAATTGCTTCCTAGGGGGATCTAAGATAGGTAAAATGTCCGAAGAGACTAAACTCAAGATAGGAAAGAGTAATATAGGAAAAATTAAACATTCTGAATCTAATAGAATAAATATTAGTGATAGAATGAAAGGGAATACTAATAAACTAGGATATGTTACTTCTAATAAAACTAAAGAAAAAATGAGTGTATCTCATTCGGGTAAGATAGATTCGAATGAAACAAGAACAAAGAAAAGTGAATCAGCTTTAGGTAAAATTAAAAGTGATATCCATAAACAACGAATAAGCAATAGTCACCCTACTAAAAAACAAGTAATACAAGAAACTTTAGAAGGAGTTAAAATAGAGTTATTTATTTCTATAAATGAAGCATCTAGACAAACTGGAGTAAGAGTATCTGATATAAGTGCTTGTTGTAATAATAAACAAAAAACGGCCAAAGGATATAGGTGGAAATTTTTAAAATAAGATATAATGAATATAAAACAAGCATTAAAACAGAAGAATAAGTTAGTAAGTGAAATCAAAGACCTTTACGCGAAGTTCAACACTTATAATTCATTTGAAGATGGACAAGAACGACCATATGATCCTCAAGAGTTATACAATCAGTGGTTGAATAAAACTAATGAATTGATAACATTAAAAACTTCAATCCATGTAGCTAATTCTCCCATATTCGGATTAATATTTAGAATGTCAGAATTAAAAACATTATCTAAAGGATTAAGAGCATTAAATACCTTATCAGGTAAGAAAAATGATCCATATGGTAGAGGTGAAGCTACTCTCCATAATGCTGTAATCGGAGTTGTTGATAGAGATGTGATCGTTAAAAGGATGGAAGATGAAATCGAATCTATTCAAGAGCAACTTGATAAATTTAATGCTACAACAAATATCTAATTTTTAACTTGGAATTAGGGAGAGAATATGACCATTATTAATCCAAACAGACAAGGAAACTACTGATACTTGATGAAGATGCTATTCAAGATAAGCTCAAAGAATTCAAATTGTCATCCCTGTAAATCAATCAAAATTTAAACCTCACCTCTAATAATTTTATATTTCTCAAACTAATTCCTCGTTATTATTTCAACAAAATATGGACGCTAGTCAAATACCTTTAAACCAAACCGAAGCTATTAAATGTGATAGATGTGAAAATACCACATTTACTGAATCGGTAATTATTCGAAAAATTTCACGACTTATAACTGGAGATTTACATGATGGGGTAATACCAATTCCTGTATTTTCATGTCTAGTTTGTCGACACGTAAACCAGGAATTTATTCCTAATGAACTATTATAATGATAATCACATTAATCGTACTTCTGAACCTTTCGGTATCAGGAAGTTTATTTTGGTATTTTAATACTCAAATAGTTAAAAATCAAGAAATTATATCAATTCTAGAGTATAGACTCCAAGAAGAAATATCAGGAAGAAGTAATCATCAAAAAACATTATTTGATGAGTTAGGAGCTATTAAGATGATTTTAGGAGAACAACAAGATGTTATATCTAGCATTACATCTACTTTCCAACTTCCTCCAAACCCAACAGACGGTTCAACTAAAAATTACTAATGGCTATAACAATATTTGATCACTTAAAGGCACTAACCGATAAAGATAAACAGTTCTTAGGAAATGAAGGATGGTCTAATTGGATGATCAATAGATATCTTTCTATGAAGGAAGAATATGTTGAAATGGTAAATATTGTCCAAAAGAACACTTGGCAGATGGAACCTAAATACTTATTCGGAATTTATAAAAGTCTGTTACCTCAATATAACCAATGGATTAAATATATTAAAAATTCTAAAAAAATAGAAGTAGATCCAATGTTAATTGAATTATTAGCTGATAATTTAGAATTTTCAAAGCGTGATGTTTTAGAATATATTGAAACGATGAGTGAGGATGATATTAAGGAATTTATGGAAGAAGTAGGTTATAATCCAAAACCACCAAAACCTAAAAAAGTTAAACCAACCCCTAAAAAGAAGAAATGATAATAGCAATTTCAGCCCCTGCATATAAATCAGGTAAAGATACCGTAGCAAATTTCATCAGAAAACATTCCGTAATTAAATTCGAAGAATTACGATTTGCGGATAAGTTGAAGAATTTTGTTTGTGAATTAATTGGATGTACTAGAGAACAACTTGAAGATCAAGATTTCAAAGCATCTAGATTAGGTCCTGAATGGGATAAGTATATCAGGATTGAAGACGGTTTCCACGTTAATTATGTAAAGAGTAAGTCTACTACAGTTCGTGATCTACTAATAGCTATTGGAGATGGATTACGAAATTTAGTAGGTCCTAATGTTTGGGTAAATGGCGCTCGATCAACATATAAAAGTATGAAAGATACCATTGTAACTGATTGGAGATATAGAGAGGGTGAGGGAGAGTTTTTAGATGAAGAAAAAGCATACACTATTAGAGTGATTAGACCTGATCAACCATTAATAAATAGCCCTTCAGAGCGTTCATTAGATGATTATCGGTTTGATTTTATAATCATTAATGATGGAACGTTGGAAGAATTAGAACGTAAAGTAATTCGAGTAGTTAATGATATTGAGTTAATGGAGGAATTTAATAATGGGAGAAAAATGTAAGGGTGGGTGTACCTACTCAAAATCTATGGATCAACCTTATCCAAGACTTTGTGTTAAATGTGGAGTTGAAGAAGAAAGATTATTTGAACAAGCATTACGTCCTGAAACTCCAATAGATAGGCTTAAATTTTTAATGGCACCACTCCTTCAGTATTTTAAGATGTCAGAAGAAAATCATCCTTATACTAATAGTTGGGTTGAAGCTGAGAAGAAAAATAGCTATGGAAACATAGCTGAAATTGAAACAATATTACAAACCCTAAAATAAATAATATGTCACAAGCATCAGAAATAGAGTTAACAGCTTTGGAAGAATTATATAAGAAAGCCGTTGAAGATAAATATTCAAGTTTAGACGTTGAAGCTTTAACTGCTAAAATAGCTGACTTAAAAGAAAAAATTTCAAAAGATAAAGGCGGAAAACAGCTATTACAAGGATAATGAAGTTAATTAAATGGTTGAAAAGCCGCTTTACTATGAAGTATAGCGGCTATCTTTTTACTGATGTTGTTAGCGGTAAAGATGTAAATGAATATATCGATTGTTTCGGACAGTATTGGATGGCGAACAATTCATATAATTTATTTAGAGTAAAGAAAGAAAAGTAATGAAGAGAAAACGAGATGAACCTATTGGGATATTAAAATTCGCACCTAAATTAGCAGAAGCTGATAAACCCGATCCTCGTGCTATGACTTCAATTGAATTAAGAGTTAAATCTCATAAATTAATTGAATTAAATCATGGTTGGGAAAAAGCAATATCTTATTCCCAATATTCTATTTATGCTAAATGTCCATATCAATGGAAATTAAGTTATGTAGATAGACTAAATCCATACAAAAATAACATTCATACTATCTTTGGAACAGCTATACATGAAACTATTCAACATTATCTAACAGTAATGTATGAATTTTCAGCAGTACATGCCGATACAGTCATAAACCTCCCCGAATATTTTCAGGGAAGATTAAGAGAAAATATTTTAGAGGATTTTAAAAAAACGGGGATACATTTTACTGATCCTATCGAATTAAATGAGTTTTATGAAGATGGAGTTGAAATTCTTAGATACTTTAGTTTAAACAGACATAAATACTTTAGAAATGCAGGTTGTAGATTAGTAGGAATTGAAGTCCCTATATTAACTAATATCAAGGGAAATATATATCTTAGAGGATTTATAGATGTTATTATTTATGATGAAGTAAATGATAAAGTTATTATCTATGATTTAAAAACAAGTGGACGTGGATGGGATAAAGAGAAAAAAGATGCACTTAAAATAGCTCAAGTATTATTATATAAGGAATATTTCGCTCAACAATATAGTTGGGATGTTGAAAAGATTGAAGTTATATTTTTAATTTTGAAACGTAAGATATATGAAAATGCTCAATTCCCCATTCCTAGAATACAGGAATTTATCCCTCCTGCTGGTAAGGGGAAAAGGGTTCAAGCTGTAGAAAACCTAGACAGATTCATTACCGAATGTTTCGATAAAGATGGGAAACATAAGGATAGAGAATATGTTAAAGTTGTAGGAATGGATAGTTGCAAATTTTGCCCTTATTCTGATGACGCTACATTATGTGATAAAAATAAGAAACCAAAACAATCAAAGAAAAAATAATATGACAAGACAAGGCTATTATAGAAATATCCCAATTTACATTTTTGAAATAAATGAAGAATTTGTACTATCGGGGAGAAATTTCCTCACAGATCTTTGGTTAGGAATTGTTATTTGGTGGGATTTTACAGTTTGTGACACACAAGAATTCCATTTAGAAGTAAGTGATAATGAAGTAAATGAGTGGGAATTGGATGAAGTTTAGTCTTTATATATGTATATATAAAACATGTACATATGAAGAAAGACCTAATACTTACATCAGCAAAAGTACCTGCTGATTTATTCGATGAGTTTAAAGTAGATTGTGTTAGACATAAGTTTAGCCTGCAAAAATTATTAGAAAGATCAATGTATAAATATCTCACTGACGATAAATTCAAAGTCGATATTCATAATACACTTGATACAACATTAAAAAAGTAAAATAAAAGGATCTATATTATATAGGTCCTTTGTTATTATGGTTAAGATTTATCTAGTTGAAAATATAGAAGGTGATCCTATGAAAGTTTACATAGGAAAGACTAAAAATTCGAGGAAAAATGATCATAGAAAAACATACGGTAACGATATTATTTATACTGTAATAGATGAAGTAGAATCTCTTCTATACAGAGATTGGGAGCCTTTAGAATCGTTTTGGATTGAGCAATTTATACAATGGAATTTTAAAGTAGTCAATATACGACGAAAAGGAGGGAGTGGGCCTAATTTTCATACGGATGAAACTAAATTATTAATGTCGGGATTATCAAAGGGTAAGAATATTTGGAGAAAGGGTAAACCTAGCCCTAATAGTGGAGCTCGAGGTAAACCTAAACCAACATCTGGATGTAGAAATTGGACTGAGGCTCACAGAGTTAGAATTGTAGAAGCAGCTAAAACAAAGAATAAATCATTTTATAGAGATAAGGAGTGGTTAAAATCTCAACAAAAAATTATCAAACAATATACATTAGATAATGAACTTTTAAAATATTGGGATTCAATAAAAGAAGCTAGTGAAATATTAAAAATTAACAGAGTATCAATTACTCATTGCTTGAGAGGAAGTCAGAAATCTGCTGGTAAATTTAAATGGAAATATGGATAAGAAACAAGGTTATATACCTCAAGATCAAAGAAAGAAAATATTAATGATGTGTGATGACATCAGAATGTTTTCAGGAGTATCATTAATGGCCAGGGAGATAATTACGGGAACATCACATCAATTTAATTGGGTTAATATTGGTGGTGCTATTAATCATCCTGAACATGGAAAATTATTAGATATTAGTTTAGCAACTAATAAAAACGCGGGGATAGATGATTCTTCAGTATTGATATATCCTATATCAGGTTATGGAACTCCTGAATTATTACGTCATGTAATAGAATCTCAAAAACCAGATGCCATAATGATATTTACTGATCCTAGATATTGGATATGGTTATTCGGAATGGAACATGAGATTCGCAAGAATATTCCATTAATTTATTTAAATATTTGGGATAATGAACCTATTCCAATGTATAATAAGCCTTATTATGAATCATGTGATGCCTTATTTGCCATTTCAAAATTAACCGAAAAAATCAATAAGGAAGTACTAGGAGAAGAGCTGTGTGAAGAAAAAGTGATCAAATATATCCCTCATGGAATAAATGAAGATAAATTTTATCCGATTATTAAAGAAGATGAGTATTTCCAAATATTTAAAGATGAGTTATTTAAAGGAAAAGAATATGACTTTAAATTACTATACAATGCTAGAAATTTAAGACGCAAATCAGTTCCTGATTTAATCCATGCTTGGATTCAGTTTGTAGATAACAGTACTAAATATAACGATAATAAAAAATCAGCTTTCGTTCTACATACTCAAATATTGGATGAAAATGGTACTGATCTACAAGCTGTAGTAGATTTGCTAACTAAAGGAGATCCTAAATATAATATCATATTTCACGAAGATAAACTATCACCTGAAGGTATGAATTATTTATATAATTCTTGTGATTTTACTATATTAACAAGTAGCAATGAAGGTTGGGGACTATCATTAACCGAATCGATGATGTGTGGAAAACCTATTATAGCCAATGCTACTGGGGGGATGATTGATCAGATGAATTTGGAACATAGTGGAGGAGGATATGATACTCAAAGATATAATTTATCTTCTCTTCACACTCATACTAAAAGTGGAAATTGGGCTCTTCCCGTATTTCCTTCAAATAGAAGTATAATTGGTTCTCCTCAAACACCTTATATATACGATGATAGAGCGAGTTCTAACGATATAGCATATAGAATCGAACATGCTTTTAACATGGTTAATATATGGCCGATAAAATACGAAGCTAGTTGTAAGGCTGCTAGAGAATGGGTAACAAGTAAAGAATCAATGATGAGTTCAAAACATATGTGTCAAAATATATTCAAAGGAATACATGAAACATTAGCTAAGTTTACACCTCGCCACGATTACGAATTAATAGAGTTATAATATGAAGAAAATATTTGCAATCTCCGCACCTGTAGACAGTCATAGTGGGTATGGAGCTAAAAGCCGAGACATAGTAAATGCTATTATCGCTTTAGATATATATGATGTTAAAATTATAAATCAATGTTGGGGGAGTACTCCGTCAGGATATTTAAATGAAGATCACGAAGAAATTAAAAAACGTTTAGTTAAAAATCTTCAAGAAAAACCAGATATTTGGGCTCAAATAACTATTCCTTCTGAATTTCAACGAGTTGGGAATTATAATATATTATTTACCAGTGGAATCGAAACAGACCTAGCTCCTTCAGATTTTATTGAAGGATGTAATAGAGCTGACTTAGTTATTGTACCCTCACAATTTACAAAGGATACATTAATGAATACTGCATTTGAACGAAGAGAACAAGGTAGTAATAAACCTGTAGGTAAAATTCAAATCGAAACTAATATTGAGGTATTAATGGAAGGATTAGATACTACTCGATATTTTAATACTTCTACGAGTGATTTTGAATTATTAGATAATATCAATGAAAAATTTTGTTTCTTATATACTTCTCATTGGTTAAATGGAGAATTAGGAGAGGATAGGAAAGATGCCAGTGGTTTAGTTAAAACATTTTTAGAAACATTTAAAAATATTCCCAACAAACCTGCTTTAATAATGAAGACTAGTGCTGCTGCTTACTCAATTATGGATAGAGATTTGATAGTATCACGTATAGAGGCCATTAAAAAATTAGTTACAGGCGATTTACCAAAGATTTATTTAATTCACGGAAGTCTCACTGAAGATGAAGTTAATGCGCTTAATAATCATTCAAAAGTTAAAGCCTTCGTTTCTTTCACTAAAGGTGAAGGATGGGGACGTTGCTTATTAGAACAATCGGTTTGCCAAAAACCTATGATTGTATCTAAATGGAGTGGACATTTGGATTTTCTAAAGATTGACATCAATCCCTTATTAGAGGGCACTATAAAGCCAGTACATTCATCTGTTATTAATAATATGATAGTGGCCGAGAGTAAATGGTTCACAGTAGATTATAACGCAGCAGGTAAAAAAATGCTAGACGTTTTCAAAAACTACCCTAAATATGTGGAGGGGGCAAAGAAACAATCGTACATTTCAAGAATGAATTTCAATCTTGGTGTTATGAGAAATAAATTAGAAGGAATATTAGTTGATAATATTAAACTTCCTGCTGAGTTTGTAATGCCTAAATTAATAAAAATTTAATATGACAGATAATTTAATTATAGACCCTAAATCGGGAGGAAATGCATGCTATTATTTAAATAATGATGGACATGAAGTATGGTATAGTTACAGTAGTGGATTCGCTTCAGATTCTACTAAGGTATTAGGATCAGAAGCTCAAATTGAGTTTGAGTCTAAATTACCTCAATTATATCAGGACTTAAAATGGATTGATCCTTCAACTAATTTAGTTTGGTATCCTACAAGTTATAATCAACCTTCAAAGGGTATGGTATTTGCTGAAGGTACAAGCATTGAAGATTGGAAATGGTCAGCAGTAGTTGCTGTTCCTCTAACAGCATTTGAAAAAGGTAAATTTCCAAAAGGAACAGATTACAAAATGGATCTGTCCAAATTAAAGCAATTTGAAAGAGAAAATTTCATGGATGCTTTAGAATATATTGGATATTTTAACTAATGGAACAAGGATTAGACATATCGTTCGCTATTACGGCATGTAATGAAGAACTCGAATTAGAAAAATTACTCCAACAAATTGAAGCTATAACAGGAGTCAATGATGAGGTGGTTTTACAATTAGATACAAACGCTACTCCAGGAGTAAAACGTATTGCTAATTTATATCTTGATAAAGATTGTGACAAATGTATAACATATCCTTTAAATAAAGATTTTTCCCAATTTAAAAACAATCTCAAAAATCAGTGCTCTAGAGAATACATTGTTTTTCTAGACGCTGATGAATTATTATCCGATACATTAGCTCTTAATATTCATCAATTGCTTAAAGATAATAGAACTATTGAAGTATTTTGGCTTCCTAGGGCTAATTATGTAGAAGGTATTACCCCTGATCACGTAACAGAGTGGAAATGGGTAGTGGATGATAAACAGAGAATAAATTATCCGGACTATCAGGGTAGAATCATTAAGAATCTACCTCAAATAAAATGGTACGGAAGTGTTCATGAGCAAATAATAGGAGCTGATCCCATGTTAAGTGTAGCCGTTCCTGGGGATTTAGGGTTAGATATAATCCATAATAAAGAAATTAAAAGACAAGAATTACAAAATAAACTATACCAACTATTATGATTTTAGAAGACAAAATTAAACAATTAACAAATAGTCCTTCGGATATTAATGAACATATTAATACTCTTAAAGATTACGCCTCTAAGGTTAGTCATATTACTGAATTTGGAGTAAGAGCTATTACTTCAACTTACGCCTTCGTTGCTGGAAGACCTAAGTTTTTAAGAAGTTATGACTTAGAATATCCTTCATTTTATGGTGGTAATTTCGATGAATTAACTCAAATTACAGACGATAATCATGTAGACTTCCAATTCATTAAAGAAGATGTCTTAAAAGCCGAAATCGAACCTACCCAACTATTATTCATTGATACGTTTCATGCATATGACCAATTAGTTCAGGAATTAAAATTACATGCACCAAAAGTATCAAAGTATATCATTATGCATGATACTACTACATTTGGAACAATGGATGAACCTTTAACTTCATTGAATACTATCAACAAAATGACTACAGGACGTGGATTAGTACCTGCTATCGATGAGTTTATCCAAGAAAATCCTGAATGGGAAGTATTAGAAGTTTTCACCAATAATAATGGCTTAACTATCTTAGGTAGAAAAGAGAGTACTACAACGACAACTACTACAAGTACGACTACAACAACTACAACTAAAGCTCCTGAATTTGTTAAAGAGATAGAAGTTAAAGTAACCGAACAAACACTTAAAGATAATCCTGATTTAGCAGATCAAGGCGTAGTATTAGGTGATAATATTGGAGTACCAGTTACAGACGAAGAAACAACTACAAATGAAGACAAAGCGACTACTACCAAAACTAAGCCTGCTGGTAGGACTAAAAAATAATTTAGATTATACTAGAAACTTTTACTCAACGACTCGGGAATTAGATCCCGACGTTGAGATTGTTTTTGTCTCTTATGGTTCAACAGACGGAACTCATGCTTGGTTAGACCAAATAACTGAAGTAGATCCAAATGTTATAATTCATTGGAGTGAAGAATTAAAAACATTTTCGGATACATTTAATAAAGCTACTGAAATAGCAACTGGTGATTATGTCATATATTTACATAATGATATTGTATTATGTCCTAGTTTCCTAATGCATATGCAAGAATCTACCAAAGAGGATCTTGGAAATTTAGTCATATCTTATACAACCATAGAACCTCCTATCTTCAATGACCATTCTCGTCCTGGGAAAATTATTAAGGATTTTGGAAGCGATCTAGAAACCTTCGATAAGAAAGCATTCCATGAATACACTCAGGATAAAGAGATAGATGATAGTGAAGATCCATTCTTCTCCGAATATAGTGAAGGATCTTCTTTTTTCCTGATGATGTGGAGAGATAATTTATTAGATATAGGAGGATTGGATAATTTATTTAGTCCTATGTTTTGCGAAGATGATGATTTGTTAAAACGATTAAAATTAGCAGGATATAGATTAGTTACTTCTAATAAAGCAATGGTATACCATTTTGTTTCCAAAACTTCCCGCTTTAGTGAAGAGTACCAGAATAAAACTCAAGAAATTGAAAAAAATTCTCAAAAAAATTACCTTAGAAAATGGCATAGCAATCAATCAAAAGGGCGCTATGATATAGGATTCGTAATAAACGGAGAAGTTGATCATAATATATTAACAGGATTAGAAATATTATGTGATAACATGTATATTTTGCCTACTCGTGAAAATGATAAGACAATTAATCAATATATAATGTTAAATCAACCAATTACTAAATTTGATTTAATGAAAAAATTTATATTCAATGAAGACCTCATAAAAAATGAGGTAATCGTTTATATCGATCTTAAAATGCTTTCAAATGATAGTTATAATCAATTATTATGTCTACCTTTAGCACTTGATGAAATCCTTACTAATAATGTAACAGGATCATTTAACTTTGGACCTTTTATAGTAAATTTAACCAAACCACTAGTAGATTATTCTAGCAAATACATCTCTAATAATATTTATACGTAAATAACAAACATGTCTGAAATATCACCAAAATTAAAAGTATCGGTAAATAAGAATCCCACTAAAGAAGGGGTAAAGGTACAATTCGTACTAAGCCAAACTCTACAGGGTGATGAAAAAGCGTCGATGACTCAAAAGATTCAAGCAAAATTGAATTCAAGCCTATCACCTTACCATTTAACGGCGAATATAGACACGGATGTTCCTTTTGAAAACATCATAGGATTCCTTATTAGAATTGAAGATATTCGATTATTGATAAAGAATGCGCTAGAAGGAAAAAACTTAGGGGATTAGCAAAATCCCCTTATTATCGTTAAAAGTATTAAAGGATATAGATGGGAAGAAAAGTCGAAACAATTATGATCTCATCACCCGATGTAGCATCATTAAACAGTCTAATTGAACTTCCGGAAATGAAGGAATATGTGATTGGGGAATTAGTAAAAGCTATTGAAGAAGGGTATAAGTGCAAAAAATCAAGCATACCTTTATTTCATGTCTATGGGACTGAATTTGTTCTCGGTCTAGATAAATATCAATGGGAAACATCATTAAATAAGGCTTTAAAGCATTATGAAACTAAAGATGATTTTCAAAATTGTATTAAAGTAAGAGATTTAATATCTAAATTAGCAGAATGAACCAAGAAGATCCAAGAATAGAACACGCGAAAATAACTGTTAATACTATTATAGGTGCTGATACCTTTTTAGATCTGAGAAAGAGAACTAAGGAAGATGAGGAACGTGAGAAATTTATCAAGTTAATTACTCAATTAGAACAAGCTTACACTCGTTCAGTATTGTTAGATAAAGATTTTTCCATAAATTTAGTAAAGTATGATGAAGAATTCTATGAAATGATAGATTCTTTATTATTATTACATTATGGTAAAACTGCTACTGATTTCATTCTATTTTATGTTTATGATAGAATTAATGATGATGGTACTATGAATTATCTTCAAGATTCAAACGGAACTGCTGTGGCTATTAATAACCCCTCTCAACTTTGGGACGTTATCAATTTAGTTAGAAATCCCTCACCAAAACCTAGAGCAAGGACTCAAGATAAAACACCAGCAAGAGAAAAGAAAAAACGATGAGAATCAAAAAGATATTCCTAAGAGAAGATATTCTTAGAGCAATGTCCTTTACAAGAAGTAATCGTGCTGCGGCACGTTATTTAGGTTGCGGTTACACTCATTATAAAGTTTATGCCAAGTTATTTAAAACTGATGACGGTAGTAAAACTTTGTTTGATGCACACCTAAATCCTTCGGGTAAAGGTATTCCTAAACGATTAGGAGGAGCTAAATCTGAACCTGCTATAAAAGAAATATTAGAAGGTAGAGTGGATGCTGCAAATTTTACTCCTGATAAAATAAAACAAAAATTAATTTTCGAAGGCATCTTTGAAGAAAAATGCAATAAATGTGGATTTACGGAACGTAGAGTATCCGATTATAAAATCCCCCTATTATTATCATTTCAGGATAGCAATAAGAAAAATTATCAACGAGAGAATCTCGAATTGTTATGTTATAATTGTTACTTTCTATTCGTAGGTAATGTATTTACTCCTAGTCAGGTAGAAACTATTGAAGATCATATGCCTCATAGAGAGAAAGCTGGTGAAGAACCTATTACTGATACAAATTGGGAGCTAAATGCTGATCAATTAGCTAATATGAAAGCATTAGGAATTTTATAATTGTCAAAATTCTTTACTTACGTTTAACTCATAATTAAAAATAATAAATACATGCAAAAACAAACAAATGATGCGGTGGGTGAAGCTGTAAAAATCAAAAACGATTTAGAAGAATCTAAAGTTGTTTATGATAACACAAATTATACCCAATTAGCAAATGATTTTGTAAAATTTGAAGTTCCGGAAGTAATGAAGGATATGTTCAATAAGGTAGGCAAAACTTCTTTTGGATCTTTAGGTTTCACGAAAATGGTATTCTTTCAACATGAGAGAAGCTTTGGGAATGATACTTTCGATCAATTTGCCGGATTATCTCCGGCTAGATATGAGGAAGAAGATTATAATGACTATAGAAATCGTCGTTTACTTGGTAAGGCGCTTTTAAAATATAGAACATTATTATATGCTTACCCTGTTACATCGGAAAGTGAGAAGGAGTTGAAACGCTTTAAAAAAGCGAAAAAATCATTGTAAATTTATGGATTCTGAATTATTTAAATGGGATTTAGTCAATTCGGCTAATAGTATTAAGGAATTACAAATGGTAATTACTGAAAAATTAGCTGATGATGAAGGTTTTGTTGAAGGACGTAAACAAAAATGGGACGCTAAAGAACAAGCGGGATTTGTAAGACATTGTATTGAAGGAATAGTGCCCTTCTATATGCTGACCAGATCCTATGGAATTAGACAACAAGCACTTTATTTACAACACTATAATAAATTATAAAAATGGCTGCAAAATACACAGAAGTACAAGTTACATTTAGAACTGAAGATGAAAAGGGTAAAGTTAAGAAAGTTAACGTTAAATACCTAGTAGATGCTCAGTCACCTACTGAAGCAGAAGCGAGAACTACTCAACATTTAATCGATGAAGGTGAAAATGATTTTGAGGTTAAAGCGACTAAAGAATCTAAAATTGTCGAAGTAATAGGTCTTAAAGAAGCTTAAAAATAAGTTTATGGTCTCAACTCCTTTTATATATTTATTGATGTAAAAATTATGAAAACACTTCAACATATAGACCCGAGAAATTTATCGCAAGCCATTGATACAATGGTCGGCCGCGATTGGTGTGGGAAGATTCAAAGAAGTTTTTATAATAAAAGGACGGGATTCAAAGATAAAGTATTGATTTAGTATAAATCATATAATAATCTAAGAACCCCTACCATAAAAAGTAGGGGTTTCTTTATACTACAATATTGGGGAGAAGCTAACTTGGTAGAAGCGTAGGTCTGAAAAACCTAAGGAGTCGGGGTCAGAACCCACCTGCCCAACTAAATAATAATTATAAGAGATTAAAATGAAGACAATTAAGAGTAAACGTTACTAACCCTTTTAAACGCAAGGGTAAATTATAAACGCCCCTGTAGCTTAACTGGCAGAGCAACGTGCTTTTAACACGTGTGGTGAAGATTCGACTTCTTCCGGGGGCACTAGTAGAGCTTTAACTATTATTTTTGGTTAAAAGCCATATATTTATTAGCATGAAAGTGTGTAATAAATGTAAAATAGAAAAGAACTTGGATGAGTTCAATAACAACAAGAAAAAACCAGATGGTAAACAACTAGCATGTAGAGAATGCACTAAAAAGCAGCATATAGATTGGTACCATAAAAATCAGGGTGCTCAAGTTGAAAGAAACAAGAAAGTATTTAAGATTAAAAACGATAACTACATTGAGTTGAAGAAAACACTTAGTTGTGTTAAATGTAGTGAAAATAGATATTATCTTTTAGATTTTCACCATCTTGATCCTAATTTGAAAGACTTTACAATTGGAAGTAGAGTGAATGGAGGAATAAAAAGACTACAAGACGAAATAAACAAATGTATTGTTTTATGTTCAAATTGTCATCGTGAATTCCACCATTTAGAAAGGGCAGAAAATATAAAAATCGAAGATTACATAAAATAACAAATATACACGCTCATGTTCCAAGGCAGGGCGACCAGGCCTCCAAAACCAGGTGGGAAGGTTCGATACCTTCAGCGTGTGCTAAAATAAATGCCCTTGTAGTTCAATGGATAGAATGGGGCACTACGGATGCTTTGATGGGGATTCGAGTTCCTCCGGGGGTACTAAAGATGGTTGATTGGCTACTGGGTAGCGTTACGTCCGCAAAACGTAATTCATAGCGACATCAAGAGTTCGAATCTCTTATCAACCTCTATTTGAATGTCAAAATAATAATTGTACATTCAATTATAATAAAGCGAAAGCTGTTCTTTGAATTCTTGGTTTAAATAATAAAATAAAGGCTTGGATGTCCAGACAATCGTTTGTACATTCAAGCATAATAAAAACAACAAAAAACAATTATCGGGTAGTACTTCAATTGGCTAGACGGCCGCGTCTGGAGCGCGGAGGTTGTGGGTTCGAATCCCGCTTACCCGACTAAAATATGGATAAATGAGTATGTATCTTTGGGGTATTAAGATAACATTTCAACTACGCGCGAGTTGATTGATCTTGGCTGATATTAGTAGTAACAATGACTGACGGCTTTAGGGTAGAGAGATTTGGCTCTCAAAATATTTTAAGTAGGGGCTGTTGGTATAGCTGGCTAACACATTAGATTTGCAATCTGAAATCACCGGTTCGAAGCCGGTACGGTCCACGCAGGGTTAGAAGTAGCGTAGTCATTGTAACTTCGAGGATGATGTAAAACATCCAAATTTGGGAGATTAGCTCAAAGGCAGAGCGGTGCTTTTACATGGCATAGGTTGAGATCTCGGAATTCTCATCTCCTACAGAAAAACACATTACTAATGACTTGTACTCGTACAGACTATTACTAATGGGAAGGTACGTGATTCCTTCCATTAATTACCGCATGCATTCGGTTATTATAAAATAAAAACAACTCTTGAGTTATCAGATTAAACTCACCATTTGCGTGATTAGTATATCGGTATAAAATTATTCCGCACTTCCAATGCGGCGAGGAGAGTTCGATTCTCTCATTACGCTCTAAAATTATAAGTTATGGCTTTTGAAAGATTAATAGAAGTTGATGGAATAAAATATTCAGCTGAAGATATAAACAGAATGAGTTTATCCGCATTGAAACAACTAGTAGGTTTCGCTGAGAAAATAGGTGATCTAATGTTTATTCAGAATTCAACAAATATAGAAGCTGCAAAAGTTTATATTGATAATTTAACGTTTAGTTTACCATTTTAATCTCGAAAAATGGTTAGTCACCTGGGTGAAGAATTAGTACTATAAATCTAATTCATATATTCCCCTGTCATGTATAACGGCGAGTACGCCTGGTTTTGAGCCAGGAGGTTAGAGTTCGATTCTCTCCGGGCCCACTACTAAATGCCTCCGTAGTTTAACGGATAAGAATAAGGCTCTTCTAAAGCTTTGGTGAAAGTTCGATTCTTTCCGGAGGTACTAATTAAAAATGCGGACGTACCAGTGGAATCTTATAAGTTCTATACCTGTAGCGGTTGTTGAAAACGAGAGTTCAAATCTCTCCGTCCGTACTAAAAATGAAATGACTAAAGCTCTCAGTTATAAGTGTCTGAGAATAATTAAAATACACACAGATTTAGTCACTGTGGTTTCATTTTTAACAATTCCAGAAGTAAGCGCCTACTCTGATACGGTGGAGTTAGCTAAAGGTTGAAAATGCGAGTTCGAATCTCGTCTTCTGGACCATAAAGAATAATAAATTTGGTTGTCCAAATAATCATTTGTATATTTAAATATAATAAGAAATAAAGATGACAGCATTTGATTTAGTAAAAGATACAGTAACAGACGAAATTAAAGAAATAACATCAGTTGGTACTTTTACAGTTGATAGAGTTAATTTAGCTGAAAATAAAATAGTAGTTACTTTTAACCTAACGGTTAAAGAATCCACAGGATACATTGGATTAAAAAATGTATTACCTGCTTAAACGGTTGATGATCATATAGTTATAATTTATTATATCTATTCCCCGGAGATAAGGATTAATCACCTTCTCGTTGCGGATTGCAATTAAAGCAATCATTATTAAAGCCTATAGTAAGTACTCTATTCGAATGAGTGGTGGAAAAAGCTTACATTTGGTCCTGTAGCACAATTGGTAGTGTAACTCGTTGTCTGCGAGATGGTTGAGGGTTCGAGTCCCTTCAGGACCGCAAGAAGAATATTGGTTTGGATTAATTACCCAAATCGTGGCTGGTTCGAAACAGCTGATGTTAGTAGTGTATAAGTTGGCATACATAGCACAGTAGAACGTAGTATCGCGACTTATGGTTGCGCCAAATGGAAAACAGGAGGATGGTAGAAAACCATTGTAACATCAAAATTATTAGAATGGGGAGGTATAACGTTTGGACGTCTGGTACCTGGAGGTTCGAATCCTTCCCTCCCCACCACATAGGTTGCCCTGAATACCAAGGGAAAGTAATAATATGATAAGGATCGTATTTCCTATTTGATCAATGTCTCTCTAGCTCCAATGGTCAGAGCAGCAGATTGTTAATCTGAGGGTTACAGGTTCGAATCCTGTGAGAGGCGCAATTGTTAATTGATAATTAGTTGCAAATGATTATCGGTATTTCTAGAATACAGATTAGCAAGGGTTGTATAGCTCAGTGAGAAGAGATCGGACGTGGAGTCCGAAGACAGTAGGTGCAATTCCTCTTATAACCACTAAAGTAATACACGCGTAGAAATATGTCAGAGAGATGCAGGGATAAAGCACCATGTGAGAATTAACCACTAGTAGTCCCCTCTAATGACAGGTGCAGCTTCTAGTATTACTTTTTAATTGATCGTGTAGCTCAGTCAGGTCAGAGCAGTCCTCGCTTAAAGGACAGGTCGGTGGTTCGAATCCATTCACTTTCACTAAATATATCGCGGGAAGAGTGTTAGTTCTCCGGAAGTCTCATAAGCTATCCTTGCGTAGGTGCAATTCCTACTCCCGCTACTAAATGGTCCTTTAACAGACTAGCATTTATATAAAGTTATATGAGTAATCATATCTGGACAAACTTTAGGAGTAATCCATTAAGTATAATTGTAGGTTAGGTGTTAGAGATTTACTACAGGATTAAATGAAAGTGCTAGAGGCTGTCCAGCTTTACAATATGAGTATTTTAATTTTTTACTATATGCTTAGGGGTTCGACACCTTTAGGGACCGCTAAATTGCGACGTAGGGCAGGGGTAGCCCGCTCCCAAACAAGGGGAGAGGTCGGTAGTTCGAGTCTATCCGTCGCCACTAATAAACCTGGTATTGTAGTGATTGGGAGCGCCATTGCGCTCGTTGGGATATCAAGCTTCCATATTGGGGAAGAGATCGCAGGTTCGACTCCTGTCAGTACCGCTCGACCGTAAGGGAGGAAGTTGTCCTAGTTATGACAAACCAAAAACTGACTTACAGGGGGAATTAGTAAAGTGGTTTCAATACGTCGCTCTCATAAGGCGAAGGCAGGAGTTCGAATCTCCTATTCCCTACAAAATTATAAAAATATGTATGCAGTGAATGGAGAGTTTGAGGCTACTTTAGGTGATAGCTTAGGAATAGGTAATGTTTTTGAGGTTACTTATTTAGGTTTACATTGGACCCAAGAATATGATTTAAATTTCCTCGTATTTCATCATGAAGTATTTGGACATATTTTCATAAAGAAATTTGAAGGGGGAAGTGAAAATAACCCTAATCTAATAATTAATACTTACCCTGAAATAGGAACATTAGCTGAAGTTGTGTTACTTAATACTGATATTATGGATTTAAAATTTGCACTAATTGTTAAATTTTAATCACAGTTCCTTTTTTATATTTAAAGTATGAAAAATATAAAAGGGTTATTATTCGCAATATTAATTGTTCTATGTTATTCTTGTAAAAAAGAAAGTGAACAATACGCAAAAGTATTAGTATATAATAGTGTAATTAAATACTCGAACTATAATGAGCCTAATAATTTACATTACTATGTAACTAAATTGGAAAGTGGTGAGTTTGTTTATACAACTCACAGTTATTACAATGAAAAAGATATCGAAACTCAATTAGATAAATATCCTTGGATTAAAGTACCTAAATTTAATATTGAAACTTTCAAAGATATATATTTAATAGATTCTATTAGGATTAATAGGAATCAAATAAAATACTAGGTTAATAACAAAAAGTAATAAGGTCTCAGTTTTCAAACAGTTCTGAGATCTTATTCGAAATGGGGAGTTAGTTTAATTGGTAGAACAGTGCCATTTTAGGGTGCTAGTGGTAGGTTCGAGTCCTTCATTCCCCACTAATATTTATGATATGATCGATAATTTACAAGAATTAGTACCATTTCTACAAAAACATAGAAATTTACAAAAAGCTAAATTAGTAGAAGAGGCCGAAGCAGAAGATGGATATTTTGATGCTGATAGCTATTCAGGAGGGAATATAACTGATGCATTTGATTTAGGTCAAGAAACTGGAAAAGCTGAATTAATTGAAGATTTAATTGATTTATTAGGTGGAGCCGAAGAATTAGGAATATAATGTTAATACCTCCTTCATACTTTGCGTGGTTTTTAGTTTTATTACTATTTATCACCACAATAAAATCCGTTAATAGAAATATAAAAAATGGCGCTGATGACTAATGGCCGGTCGCGACACTTTCAATGTCGTTCCTTAAATAAGGATAGCGGGTTCGATTCCCGTCTGCGCTACAACCAGTTACTTGAACGTGAAATAGTAGAGTAAAATTCCTTAGGTGATCACACACAACGAAGGAAGGTGAGCGTAAAACATGAAGCTCTACGGATAAGTACCATAAACGAAACCTTATCCACATTATGCTCCATATTCTGAGACGGCGCAGTGTCGCACTTGTAATGCGAATTAGGGCGGGTTCGAGTCCTGCATGGAGCTCTATTCTGGTCGAATAGCTGAGATGCAATCTCAAATTGAGTATGAAGTTGTAGAAAACATATTTGGCGTATTGTTCAAGTATGGTAGATTTTCCTGATGAATCAAAATTATTCATATACAACAGTTCCCTCAATATTAACGTGATTTGCCCCTGGATTACACGTAAAAATAATCCTAGGACCTGGGATGGTGGTGGAATGGTAGACACGGTGTCCTTAAACGGCACTGCCTTAGGGCGTGCGGGTTCGACTCCCGCCTGGCCTACTAGTAGATAAATATATAAGATTGGAGATGGCGGGTTCGAGTCCCGAATAAGATCCGGTTAGTACCGGATGGATAGCAGCATCGAGATACTGGACTGAAGTTTTCAAGGGAAAAACACCAATCCCATACCTTAAGTGATCATAAAGGGTTATTTATCTATTAAACATGCCTCTGTAGCTAATACGAATTGGTACAGTTGCTCGCCTTAGAAGCGAGGCCTTGAGGGTTCGAATCCCTCCAGAGGTACTACAAATGTTATGAAAAAGAGTTAAATCTCTATTCCCTTTTTACATTTAAATAATGTAAATTAAATAATTAAACCATGTTTTCAATTCTTTTAAAGATACTAATAGTATTAGCGGGGATAGGCTTATTTATAATAATCCTTGCTCCTTTTCACATAGCTTCAAATTGGATGTTTGGTTTTGAAGGTCGTTTAAATCCCAAGAAAAATGATAATAGCAATAATTATATCTCTCACGGTTGGTTTAGCAGGAGGTTTCGTACTATCTCTAATTGGTTTAAAACTAATAATTAAGAATCATTTATGAAATTAAAATTTGAAAGAGATATTGATCGAAGATGGTATGCTGTAATTCCTACATGGCCTGGAGATAGAGCCGCATTAGAAATGGTTTCAGGCGCTGATAAGCTATTAGAAATATTAGGTGATCATAAGGCTGAAGTTGAAGTAGAATTTAGTTTAACCACAGATGATTTATTGATAGGATATTTAAGTTTATATGAAGTTGATGAATCTGGAGGGTATTATATATTTCATGGTCCTCATTACAGGACTTTACCAGTTTGGCTCTGTAATGTAACATTATTCGTATTTGAGACATCAGAATTCCCTAAATACATTTATATTAAATAAGAAAATATGGAAAATCTATTTGTCCCTTACGAGTTAGCTTTAAATATCAAAGAATTAGGTTTTAATGAAGGATGTTTGGGTCGATATAGAAGGCAAAGATTCCAGTCTAATACTTTATGTAGATTAATTGATTACAATACTACACCTGTAGTGCCTGGGGATATTTCAGCTCCGTTATACCAACAAGCGTTTGACTTCTTCAGAGTAAAATATGGTATTCATAGCTCTATAGAGTATTTAACCAGAGAGAAAGAAACACCATATGGATATTTCATTGATTATGAATTGAAAGGAGAACACATAATTGATGATGGGTGTGACTTCAAGAAATATGAGGAAGCTAGATTAGCATGTTTAACTAAATTAATCCAAATAGTAAATGATCACAAGTTATAAAATTAAAGATACTAACACTAAGGTGGAATTAGTAGACTATGTCCGGCAATATCTTAAAGAACATAAAGATGCAGAAATTTTAATAGGTTGTGACTCTCAAAATAAAAAGAGAATAACTAGGTATGCAGTATGTGTGGGTTTATATCGTCCCGGTAAAGGAGCCCACGTTATTTCAAATGTGTTTGATACGCCAAGAGAACGAGAAACAGTAGTAAGATTAATTAATGAAGTTTGGCATTCAATAGATGCCGCTGAATTACTAATCGCTGAAGGATTACCAAGGGCTTCATTTATTGATATAGATGTTAATCCTAATCCAAAATATAAAAGTAATGCAGCATTTAAACAAGCAGTAGGTTCTGCTGAAGGTATGGGATATAATGTTCGCCATAAAGGTAATTACCCTCAAATGAGCTATGCTGCGGATTCAGAAGTTAAATAATTAAAAGTTATGATATATAAAATATTAGTAGAGATGGATTGGTCATGTGATATGGCCCGAGTATCAGTTAACGGAAAATGCGTTGCTGGTGGTAATTTCTGGGATTTCCACCCTGGAGGAGATGGTAATGATGAGTATCTCGACGAGGATGACGATTATAATACTCCTGGTGAATTAGCTTATAATATTAAAAACAAATTATTAGCTAAAGGTATCGAAGCAGAAATCATTAACAGTGAATATTCTTGGGAGGATGAACAATAATGAGTGAAATTAGTTTCTTCGGGAAAGTCATAGAAGAATATGATTGTGAAAATATGCTATTGGAAATCTGCGATTTGGAAAATCTTAACGAGATGAGAATATTCGAGAACATTTTAGTTAAAGATATAGCATTACCTGGTGAATTTGTTAAAGTATCAATCATCACAATCCCAGGAAGACAAGAGTTTAAAGTTGTTAAAGTTAATGATGATTTAAGTCATTTATTTAAAAAATAATTCTAATGGAAAAATATTATTTACAGAAAAAATACAACGATTTTGTCGATCCTCATGGGGAGATAGATCCGGGAGGATGTGAGAAAAGCATCATTTACACTAATGAATTACTAGACTTAGATCTATCACTAGAATATGATGAAGAATATCAAGTAGTTGACCAAGAGAATTGGAGTGGGAGTGAAGATTGTTACAATGCTGAATATATTACTTATATTTGGAAAGAATTAAGTGGTAAAGAGGAAGCAGATCGTTTACAAGCAGTTATTACTGAATATGAATCATTATAATGGAAGAATACGTAGAAGGTAGAAAACTCGCAGAAAATGAGTGGCTACTAAAAATTAGGAATGAAGGAAGATACTATAATTCTCCAAAAGATGAGATACCTACAGGATTTCTAACAAAACTTACAACAAAGAAAGAAATTCCAAAAGCATTTCAATCATGGGGTGATAGTTTTGATCATTCTCTAAGAATTGATTCTAATCCTCCAATTACAAAACTCCCAACTTATATTCACGTCGAAGAATATTCAATGGGATGGAAAGTATATGATTACAGACCAGGACAGAGTCAACAATGGGCTGAATTAGTTCACCCAAAAGGATTTAGAGTAGAGATTTATCTCGAAAATTTCTTTGAAATATTAAAAACATCAATATTAATCGATGGAGTAATCCAAGGTGAATGGAGATGGGAAGGTCATAAATTAATTAAAAAAAGTATAATGGGAGTAGTAATAAAAGAAACAAAAACGAGAGAAACTCTATACATTGTTGGAGTTAATGATTGGCAACATGATATTGATGGAGGTATGTCTCAATATATGATTACTGATGATTATGCAACACTTAGTTTCAAAAAATCAGATGGAAGTTTTGGGATGATAGAAACGGATGGAACGTTTTATATCCTTAGTAAGGAAGAATTACTTAAACTTAAAGAAAATCTTCAAAATCAAGATGATTATGATTTAGAAAATATCGATGATCAGGTTTTTGTTCTTAGAGATTTTTTAGGGAAGCTAGTTCTTCACTACGGTGATGAAGATACTGATGAAGATTATCTAGTAGAAATTCCTATTGGAATTAAAGAAAGAATTGGCGATTACGCTACTATCCCAGAAGTATTAAATAATCATGATAATCGTTGTAGTTGGGATGCTTGGATCACTGGGACCGCGGGGAATTGGATTAAGTCAAGATCATTAGCAGAAGTATTAGAAACTCTAGTGCCTTAATATGAATTTTTCAATTGAAGATAAGATAGAAATACTAATCTCTCAGGGATATAGTGTAGAAATTATTGATTATGAATTTAATTCTCCTTCATATCATAATTCATTTGAATCGGATAGTCGGAAAAGAGCTATTGTGAAATGGAAAGGTAGTGATATTCATTTTTCATGGCATTCGTATTTATTTGGTACCTATGATCAATTGGAAGATGTGTTTAGTAAATTAATACGGAGAAAATTTAAATCATTTTTAATGTCATAAAATAACTATGAGAAATTTAGACTTAGATTGGGATGACCAATACGATTATGGACCTAATGAGATGGTCGAATTATCCATAAATAATCCTCGTGAATATAATAAAATAATGAGTCAAAATGTGGGTGATAGTCAAGCTATAAGAGAGTATCACGAAACTAATATGAAGTTTGCCGCGGAGTGTTTAGCATAGCAAAGAAGTAGAAGATAAGTATTTTTAATGTCATAACTCTTTTTATATATTTATATACGAATTAAAAACCATACAATTATGATGTAGATTAAAACACGCGGTTCGCCTTGATTAAATTTTTATTCGGTAATAAAAAATCATTTAAAAATTAATCAATTAAAAATACGAACATGAACACATTAAAAAGTAAAATAAAAGAATTAGCAGCATTACAAGTAGAATTTAAAGAACAACGTAAATCATCATTTATTGGTGAAAGAACATTTAGTCCACAAGATGCTGCGAGTCATCATTTCTACAATCGAAAAGAGTTACGATACCTTTATGCTGCCTTATGGGTATCAAAAGGAAATGAGTTGGAACAAATCGATCCACTCTGGAGATTAGAATTATCTATGCAAGAAGTTGAACGTTTAATTTCTATATATAATGCATAAGTTATATATTCTAATCAAAGATGGAATGGCTGTAGGATTACAAGCCGCTCAAGGTACACATGCTGCTGTGCAATATGTATTAGATAATCCAAATCAAACCTGGAATAATGATACATTAGTTCTCCTAGAGTGTAATAACTTGAGGAAATACACGAAGAAAATAAAATATTCTGGTTTGGAATATACTGAGTTCAGAGAACCCAACCAAGATAATATTGTTACTTCGATTGCAGTGTATGCTGAAACTAATATTTTCAAGAAATTACCATTGATAGGGACTTAAGGTCCCTATCCTTATGCTCTTATAGCTCAATTGGTAGAGTAGCGGATTCTAACCCCGAAGGTTGCAGGTTCGAATCCTGTTAGGAGCACATAAAAATATTGTTATGAGAGTATTTACAGGGCCTATTAAAAAATTAGCTTCAAATCAAGTATTAGTATTTGGGAGTAATCCGTTAGGAATTAATGGAAATCCAATTAAAGGTACTGGAGGTGCCGCTCTCGTAGCTCATAATATAGCAGGAGTAAAGCAAGGAGAAATTATGGATAATAGATTATCTGATTCAGGTCTTGCTTGGGGTATTACTACCGTAACTAAACCCGGAGCTAAACGAAGCAAAACTCCAAACCAAATAACTAAAGGAATATTCCTCTTATATGAATATGCTGCAATAAATCCCGATAAAGACTTCTTAGTAATGTATAGCGGTACAGGAAGGAATTTAAATGGTTATTCTAATGAAGAGATGGCTCAAATGTTCACCGAGTGGAATATACCTGAAAATATCATATTTGAAAAATCCTTCGCTAAATTGATCATTCAAAACTCCCTATTTAAATTCAATCATGATTAATAATAGAGATTTATACCAAATTCTTCAATTTAAAGCCACAAATAGTCAGTATTTAAAAGAACCTATTCTATTTAGAGTAGAAGGCGGATTCACTAATTCAAATATGACTGTAGTCCCTGAAGATGTTATGATAAAATGGCCGGGAATGTTTATTCATCAAGTAGTTCGTATTCCAGATGGAACCATGTTTACTATTGGAGATAGTTTCTCAACAAAATTCGACGGACCTAATCAAATAAGCTATTTCTATATAGATGAATATACTAAGGAAATGAAAGTAGCCTTTTATTCAATCGATAAACAAAGTTATCCTCTTGGGTTTATTAACCAATTAAGCATACGAAGTTAGTTGTTTAAATCGCCTTAAAAACATTAATATAATACAATTTACATACAAATATGGTAGAAAAAATCCTACAAGAAAACCCAGATAGATTCGTTATTTTCCCCATTCAACATCCAGTTTTATGGGAGTTTTATCAATTTGAAAAGCATGCTTTTTGGACTGAAGATGAGATTGATTTATCTGAAGATTTAAAAGACTGGAACGCTTTAAATGATAATGAGCAACATTTCATCGAGAATATAATTGCATTTTTTGCTGCAAGTGATGGTATAGTAAATGAAAATTTAGCTATTAATTTCCTAAATGAAGTACAATATCCTGAAGCCAAATGTTTTTATGGGTATCAGATCATGATGGAAAATATTCATGGAACGGTTTACTCTCTCCTTATAGACACATACATTACAGATCCTATAAAGAAAAATAGATTACTCAAAGGTATCGAATATTTACCGGCCGTCACCAAAAAGGCTACTTGGGCTTTAGAGTGGATTGGTTCTGAATCTTTTACTGATAGATTAATAGCATTTGTTGCTGTAGAAGGTATCTTCTTCAGCGGAAGTTTCTGCTCAATTTTCTGGTTAAAGAAACGTGGATTAATGCCAGGTCTATGCTTTGCTAACTCACTTATCAATAGAGATGAGAACTTACATTGTGATTTTGCGATAGAATTATTAAATGAACATATTCAAAATAAACCTAGCGAAGAAAGAATATTAGAAATATTATTATCTGCTGTTGAAATTGAAAAAGAATTTATCACCGAATCGCTTCCCGTTTCATTAATAGGAATGAACGATAATTTAATGAAACAATATATCGAGTTTATTACCGATGGATTATTACAAAAATTAGGATGTAAAAAACACTTTGGAACTGCTAATCCTTTTAAATGGATGGAGTCATTACCATTAGATGTTAAAGGTAATTTCTTTGAGAAGAAGGTCGGTGAATACCAAAGAGCTAATACTGGTGAAGCAATTGTTATCACAGAGGACTTTTAAAAAAACTAAATGCTAGAAATTAAGAAACGAGACGGAGAAAAAGTTGGGTTTTTACCCAACAAAATTTATACAAGAATAAAAAAAGCGGCAAAGGGGCTCAAGGTTAATTCCGAAGAGCTTTTTGCTAAGGTAATTACCGAAATGCCTACTGAAGGTGTAGTGACGACTAAGGAATTAGATACGTTACTTTCTGAATTATCCGCTCAATACACAACTACACATTACGATTACTCTACTTTTGCAGCTGGAGTAGCTATATCATCTTTATATAAAGATTCAAAGAATTTTTCTGAATTGATGATAGACTTAAATAGTCAAGGAGTGGTATCTCCCCTACTAATTGAGAAAATAAATAATTACGGACATGATGTCTTAGATAAACTGATCGACGAAAAACGTGATTTAAGTTCATTTAACTATTTCGCGTGGAAGGGATTAGAATCTACTTATTTACTTAAAAATAGTAAGGGTAAAATAGTTGAAACTCCACAACAAATGTATTTGAGAATATCATTATGGTTAACTGATACATTTGAAGAAGCATTAAAGACATTTAAAGATCTAACGGATCAAAAAATTTCATATGCTACCCCTATCATTGCTAATTCAGGTACCACTAATAGTCAATTAGCTTCATGCGTATTAATTTTTAACAATGGAGATAGTAGACAAGGATTAAAAACTAGTTGGAATGATATTGCTGATTACTCAGCTATGGGTGCCGGAATTGGATACTGTGTAAGTAATCAACGATCATCTGAAAGTAGAATAGCATCTTCTGGAGGACTCGCTGGTGGTGTATTAAAATGGGCTAAACAAATTAATGAGTGCTTACGTTTCTTTAACCAGAATGGGAAAAGAATGGGAGCTGCTGCTATTTACATAGAAGTATGGCATAAAGATGTGGAAGCATTAATCGAGATCCGCAAACAGACTGGAAAGGATGAAATTAGAGCAAGAGATACATTCCCTGCCTTGGTAGTATCTGATAATTTCATGAGAGCTGTTGAAGCTGATGAATCTTGGTGGTTGTTCTGTCCAAATGATATTAAAAAAGCTGGACTAATACCTCTTTACGAATTATATGGACAAGCCTACGAAGATGAATATCAAAAAGCCGTAGATTTAGGATTAGGAAGAAAAATCAAAGCGAAAGATTTATGGTTGAAAATATTAGAATGTCAGATTGAAACTGGTACTCCATATCTATTATATAAAGATTCAGCTAATGAAAAATCAAATCAAAAGAACATAGGTATCATCAAACAATCTAATTTATGTATTGAAATATTAGAATACACGGATGAAGATACTACTGCTATTTGTACTTTAGCATCATTAGTATTGAAAAATTTCATTAAAAACGGTAAATTTAATTTCGATGAATTATATGAAAAAACTCGAAGAGCTGTAGCGGGATTAAATAAAGTAATTGATATAAATGATTATGTAACTGATAAAGGAAGAAAGGGAGGACTTGAGCAAAGAGCAATAGCTATTGGAGTTCAAGGATTAGCTGATGTATTCTATTTATTAGACATATCATTTGAAAGCGATGAAGCTAAGAAATTAAATAAAGAAATATTCGAAACTATATATTTTGCTGCTATTACTGAAAGTTGCCATTTGGTAAAATCAGGTAGACATGATAAATATAAATATTTTGAAGGTTCTCCAATTTCTCAAGGAATATTCCAATTCGATATGTGGGATGATGTTCAGTTATCCGGAATGTGGGATTGGGAAGATCTTAGAAAACAAGTAATGAGATGGGGTGTTTGTAATAGTCTATTCACTGCGTTGATGCCAACTGCAGGATCTGCTAAGATTACTAATTCATTTGAAAAAGAAGAACCCCAACATTCAAATATATTTTCAAGACGTGTATTAGGTGGTGATATAACAATTGTTAATCAGTATTTAATGGACAATTTAATCTCTTTAGGAATATGGAGTGATGAACTCAAAGATGATATTTTAAGAGCTGGTGGATCGCTTCAAGATGTTGATTTTGATCCTTATATAGAGGAATTAAATAATGAAAAATACATTTATGCTAAGGAACGTATAGTACATTTAAAAAATAAATACAAAACAGTATTTGAGATTAAAGGAAAAGTACTAATGGATTTAGTAATTGATAGAGCACCATTTATTGATCAAACCCAGTCTATGAATATATACATGGCAGATGCTAGTACTAGTAAATTAACATCTAGCCACTTCTATGCATGGAAGAAAGGATTAAAAACAGGAATGTACTATCTCAGAACTAAATCAGTAGGTAATGGAGCATCACATGGCGCTGTAGCGATCAAAGAAAAACCACTCCCTCAAAAGCCTACGGATAGTATTTTTGAGTGCACTGGGTGCAGTGCATAGTTGTATAATAATTGCACGTGATAACTTGCAAAACAAAGAGGGGATGTCAAAATCCCCTTCTTATATTTAATCAAATGAATAAGTATAATGACTTAGTAACTACTAATGGAAAATTTAGATATAAAACATCTAAAAAGGAAAAAATGTTCGAATACATTGTATTAGAGCTATTGAAATGGTGGAAGGAAGCTAATCCCAATAAGGAAATTTATGATAATGATTTAGGAACACTTAAGGTTATGAAATTATTATTTTTCACTGTAGCTAGTAGTACTAATTCATATTATCATAACAGTAAAAAAGAAGTGGGTTTGCTGGAGATATTTGATAAATGGTACGCTAGACCTTATGGGCATATAGAAGGAGATATTGATGAATTAATTAGGTTTAGAAAAGGTAAATTTAAATCATTTGAAATTACTCCTAAACAAATAATATTGTTATGAGAATTCCCTTTGCTGAATCTGAAGAAGGTATTGTTAAAGAAAGTATTAAATCACCTGAAGGAGGGGCCTCATTTATATCCAAAAGATCTTCCGATTATATAAATTACATTGAAAAATATGGAGAATATCCTTTGTGGGGTATGTATAAAATAGTAGGTGAAATGATTTTCTCTGAATTTAAAAAACTATATCCTTACCAAAGAACTTATTCGTATTACAATCATAGATATAAAACTGATATTAAATGAAATCCATTATAGTAGATACTTCTGATGATGAAGAATTAGTTAAAATAAAGAATAATTTAGATCTACTTAATGATATTCAACTATACGAATTATATGATGATATATTTGATAGATTGAGAAAAATTAAGAAAATTGTAGATATACCAAGACGAAGAGTTTATTCTAAATTCAAATGCTCTGAATTGGAACAATGTTATTTAGAAGATAAGGATATAGATTATGCTTCGGAAAGACAAAGAGAATACGTAAAACGAATAAATAAAAAATAAGTTTATGAAAAAATTACTAATAGGATTATTATTGGCTCTAGCTTTAAATTCATGCACTGATAATAAGTCAGAAATAGACTATCAAGCTCCCGTCTCTAACGGA